>TARA_R110001583_G_scaffold4356_10_pt1 | contig 26479 bp, 16 predicted proteins | sample TARA_R110001583 | Tara Oceans TARA_R110001583 (sample SAMEA4398432) | marine metagenome | biome: Polar Biome; feature: [MES] marine water layer (ENVO:01000295) within the mesopelagic zone...; material: water (ENVO:00002006), including particulate matter (ENVO:01000060) such as...... | reverse complement strand
GCTGGTCTTTTTATTCCATAATTACCTGTTGCCATTTAATAATTTAATTTTAATTTAGTTTATGAGATTAAAATACCCTCCTTGGTAAAAACTAAAGTCCTCCAATCTCTTAACCTCTGTTATTCTATAATGTTCTTCAAATACTGAAGCAATTCCTCTATCTATAAATACCTTGTTATCTATTTGTGGAGGAAAAACATGACCCATTAACCACTCCTCTTTTATATCGGGATACAAACATCCTGGACAACAATTCTTCATTCCTAACGCAAATTTAGTAAAAGTCCCTGGGCCTATTTCATCTCCACTCTTTTCAACCCCTTGACTACCACCAATTGCGTAGTCCCAATAAAATATATTATTTACCGTGTAAGCAGTTACTTGTCCTTCTGTAATCTGAGTCCATCCATTCGTCATACCTAAAGAAGGTACTTTCATCTGTAAAGGATAATATGGGTTAACTCCATATTTTGCTGTTATGGTAGGATCAGTTGTCGCAACACTAACACTGGAATACCCCCAAGTAGAATTACATAGTAGAGGGTCAATACAATCGGCTTCGTTTAGACAAATTGTACCATTTGGTGCTGGGTCTGCACATACTGCATTGTACGCTTTACCTGGCCATGTAATGTCTTTTATTTTACTTCTAGTATATCCTGTTATTACATAACTTCCCTCCAAATTTTTTCCACAACACCCTCCATAACACGAGCCATCATCACAAGTTGCTGTAGGTTTATAGTTAGAGGCTGTTGGTTCTGTACATCCATAAACACAATCATCAAACATACAAGCCCCATTATCAAAATTGGCCTTATGATTAAAGTTTGAGGCACTACTGTCCATACAACCCCCTATACTACATGATCCATCATCCTCAGTGTATAAAGGATTAAAATTATCCGCTTCGGGGTCAGTACATCCTATAGTTGGGTAAGTACAAGATCCGTCGTCTATTGTTGCTAAAGAATCATAATCTGGTGAAAATATATCCATACATCCCCATGATTCATTTTCTCCATACACACAACAACAATTTGGTTGGTTAATATTTAGACAGAAATTATATGTCCCGTTACATGGAATACTAGCACTAGTGCTAAAGTTGGTGGCATTATCATCAGTGCACCCATAACAACTAAAATCACAACTACCGTCATCTATATTCGCATTAAGTAGATAATTACAAGCATTGGTATCAGTACATCCGTTGATGTTGTCTGCGACATCGTAGTCACACCCATTATTATTGGCGTTATAAGCGGATTGGTAGTTTATCGCGGTTGCATCTGTACATCCCCATGCGTTTGCCCACGTATCATTCACTAAGTTTACAGGAATAAAGGTATAATTACCGTTTATCATAAATGAATAATTGTAAATACATGGGTTACCACTAGTTGCAGTATTCAGAGTACTTGTTATTCTTAAAAGATAAGTTCTAGGTGGTAAAACCTGTGTTTCTAAAGGGTTTAGTTCGATTAATACCCCTACGTCAAAATAATATAGTTGGTAATTATAATTATTTACCCCTCCGTTTGTTGTAATGTGTTTTACAGTATCAATAAGGGTAGGTCCATCATATAAACTAATAATAGGTGTGGGTCCTTGAGTGTAATTGTCAAAGAAATTATACACTCCTGTGGTTGTGTTAACGGAATCCCAATAGTTGGATTGCATAGTGTGGGTGTTCCAAATTCCTACCCCATTACCAATACTATTTAGAGATAAAAAACTTAATATTTCAGTAAAATCAAAAGATACTGAAAGTTCTATACAACCCGCTTGTGCCATTTTTTAATAGTTTATTTTATTTACTTCACAAGAATTATAACATTCCCTAAAAGTTTTATACCCTCCACTACCATCATATATTTCTGTTGTTAATTCATCAATACATGACCATGTTAAAGGTTCTTGATTCTTCACACACCCTAAACCATTCCAATGGTAACCTTTTTGATTCCATTCCATACAACATAATTGTCCATATGTTCTTATGTCCGTTGGGCTTAACCTACTAAAGGAAATTTCTCCTACCAATCCTTCTTGTATGTCTAAACAATTTATTTCTCCTCTTTTACTGACAGCCACACTCAATTCTTTACATGCAATATATCCAGTTGTTCCATACATATTATATGTATGAGAATTATTACATTTTAGAAGTTCTCCATAAGATAATGCCGCCCCTTTTGTATACCAAACTGGTACGTCTTCGACATATCCTAGTATTGAGTAGTTTCCTATTCTTACTTTATCAGTCTTTGGGTTTAATAAACATATCTTTTTTCTTCGATTCCAAATATATCCGTCTTTTTTCATATCAGAACAATATTCCATTTGTTTATCATATCCTATGGCTTTTTTCCATTTTATTTCACCATCAGTACTAATTTGGTTAATACAATCGTTTGCGGTTGGTTTGTTTCTTTCCCCCACCGCCTTATCATGGTCACTACAAGCCATATAAAGTGATTTTCCTTTAATTTCATGAGTATGGTAACCTAAACACCCTATTTGTAATGCGTATGATTCTGCCTGTCCCTTTAATGTAAATAGTGGTTGTTCATCAATCTCGTTAACAGAATAAACCATATAATCTATTTTCTCAATTTCATTGTAATTTGGGTGACTTATCACATCTCTCATTTTGGTTAGTTCTTTATCTAAATCGTCGTCTATGCAACATCTTACACAAGCAATTGCTGAGGTAGGGTCATAATTTGTTGACCCTGGTTCTAAACATCCTATTTTATTCTTGTTAACTTTCATTTTTTTTTAATTTTATTACAAACAACTACCGTCACCCATAGCAGTCGGCCAAGTAGCATTAGGTAGGGGTCCATATCCTCCACAGAATGTCCAACCCTGATACATAGGATCTTGCCCATTACACGAGGATAGCTCGTCAAAACAATCACCAGTATCTATTAAACTCTGATATGCCATTTGTGTGGCAACTGTTATATCAGTACAACATAGAGGTGGAACTCCATTCCAATTACCTACATCACAACAGTAAACTGTCCAGGTTTGGTTATATGTACAACATCCATCATCTACAAGCGCTGTTCCTACATTCACTCCTTGGCAATTCTCATTATAATTTATTGCTGAAGGATCTGTACATCCAGCGGCCACATCATTAACTGTTGTAAATTCACAACATGTTTGGTTTCCCATAGTACCTGGTAAAATGGCGGATGGGTATAAAGGATCCCCATATAAAGATGATGGTGGATTTCCCAAACAGTCCGTGCAACTTATAACATTACCATTTGCGTTAAGTACTGGAAGACAATTATCAGGGTCGGCAAAGACCGCATAATTATCTGCTGTTGGGTCAGGACATCCAGGGTGAAATGAACATGTCCCCCAAATTCCGTACTCATTAAATACCTGCACGGATAGTCCAGTAGCTGGGTCAATATAATTCATTACTTGCCCCGATTCTGCTGTAGCGAATGGGTTATATTCGTTCGAAGAAGGATTCATACAACCAATTATTGGTAGCAGACAACAATCTCCGTCAATAAGATGGTTACCTGTTAGTGGGTATCCTGGTAATGTCTGATCAACACATGGAGTGGTAGCATTAGGATTATAGTTAAACGCAATTGGATCGGTACACCCTACTTGCCAATTACATGTGGTGTTATCATGACATTGTTGAGCTGTGGCATATAAGGTAACTCCAGGTGTTAGGGATGTCACCGCCACACAGGCACCTCCCCCAGGTAAGAACACAGGGTCATTATTACCATCTACCACAATTACCCCTGAATTCATGTATGGGTAATCCGGTACACACTCCCACCCTACTATTAATTGTGATGGTTCACATAACGCACTTGTATCACTTCCATAAGCTGGGACAATTCTGGGATCCGTATTTTCAACAGTTGTTACATATGGGACAGAAGTTTCTACAATTTCTTCTCCTTGAGACATTTCTAACTCTACTAAGGTATTAGATATGATTGGTAGGATTTGATTTACCATTGTTAGTCCTGTTAAAGTTAATCTTTTGGACACATCATTTAGAAAGTGTGTTGGTTTACAACCTAAGAAGTTAGGTACTGTATATCTCGTTAAACTCATACCAGAAATTACTAATCCCAAAGCAAGTGGGTTTGAATTAATTGGTTCTTTTACGTCACACACTAATCTTAAGCTTAGATGAGTAGCATTTGTTAATGTTATTGTACTTTCTAATTTGGTCCATGTGGAACCATCGGCGGCGTCACCACTATTACTTCCCCATGTTTTTATCGAATCTATTATTACGTTATCTTCTTCTGTGTAATTAAAAGGTCTTTCATCAAGTGCCCAATAATCTAATCCATGACCATAAGTCCCAAATGGTCCATTACCAGGAGGTGCTGGGTTCATCATAGTTATCTGTAACTCAAACAGGCCACTAAAACTAGGTGTAAATAGGTATTCTTTATCATAGAATCCTGGACCTCCAAAATAATCTTGGAACATCACAACAGAGTTAGTCATATCCATAACAGAAAATGACATGTCCATAGTCGATAACTCATTTACGATGGCAATTGGAAAAGAAGTATTTGTTAACCCAATATAACCAAAACGAATTCTATATTCCATTCCTTGGTCTAGGGTTACAAGCACATTTGTATTACAAGAATTACAGTTAGTTGATATAGTGTATAATATACCATTCTGTATATCATGAGTATTCCCTCCACTAACACAAGGAGGACCTTCTGCTGGTGGTAAATTTATCTGAGCAGTACCTAAATCAAAATTCTGGTACCACACATACCCCCAATTGGCGTCTAACTGCCCTGACGCCCCTAATTTAATTACACTCAACACTGCATTATCATAAAATTGCATTAAAAGATCGGCTTTGAATATGTAGGTCTCTCCGTCTATTAAATTACTGACAAGAGGTGTATATATAAGCGTTCGTGGACCCGCGTCACTTAAGATTTGACCCTGATTATTGGTGTTTAGTTCTATTTGGCCCTGTAGTTGGAATGAGCCGTCATCAAAAAGTAGTTGGTTATCTCCTCTTCCTAGGAATAAAGTAGGGTAAGTAAAATTGAATAGTTCTGCCCCTATTCCAACTCCTGTTTTGCCGTAATCTCTATAACATTTTTCTTTATACCAAACAAAACCATATTCACTATAGTCTTCACAACAATGTCTATCTACCCTTATCTCACTTGTGGTTTGATTATCGTAGAAGATAACTTCACCACCATCACTAATATAGTAAGGTACTGGACATTTATAATTCTTTGTTAAGGTCTCTGTTGACCCGCTACATTCTTCTGCAATACCTGGATAAATTAAATCAGTATATACCCCAATATCCTTAATATCTTGGAAGAGTGGGAAATTAACATTAACGTTTCTTGTCTTGTAGGATAATATATTAAGACACGCCACCCACCCACAATTTATTATTCCTGGTTCACAGGCACTACAACTGTCTATTGGATCATCAACGCAATACCATAACTTTCCAATACTGTCTTCAACTACGTCACCCAACGAATAAGTGGTACTGGTGTCCCAAATATCCAAATCGGGGGCTTGGCAATATAGAAACCCGTCATTGGTGGTTGTGGTTCCTTGTACATTGGTTACTAAAGCCCCATATAAGTTATAACTTAAATAATAAAAAGGAATAACTCCTTCGGGTGGAGAAGTAACTGTATATATTCCGGTTTGTAATCCCGAATCCGGATCTATCCCTTGGTCCCCGTAAACACCTAACCCTAATTCATCAACATCTAATGGTTGGATTCTAAGATAATTGGTTATCTCATTATTATATAATCTTAAATTATATTCTGTTGCTTCTATATTGAACGATTTGAAGAAACCGAATATTTCTCTTTTAACCGTCATAAAACTATTCTCACCAGAAGTAGAAGTTTCTAAACTAACAATAAAATCATCTATTATCCAGAAATCCATTATTTGTGCCACATTTCCTAAAGCGGAAAGTCCTGCGTAAGTTTGTATTATAAACTCGTAAGCCCCTCCATCTGGTGCCGTAAATACATCACTAATTACATCTCTGTCAGGGAAAACCATAAGTTCAATGGAGTTCCATACTAAATCAACTGATAAACCACTTGCTGTATTAAGAGCAGTTATAATAACCGAAGGAGCAGAGGTATTAGTTGCAATACAATCTTTTATAAATTGTACGTCAGTAGTAAGTTCAAAAGAGACTCTATAATTAGCACCATTTTGTAATACTGTTCTAGTTTTAGTCTTAGTATATATCCAACCTGAATCTTGGACAGGATCAGTAATAACTATCCTCATACTATTATCACCCAAGGTTTGTATCCAGGGAAATATCGTATTCCATCTTAATTCCATACTAAATTCTGAACTTATACTTTCCCAATTAAAAGTTCCTAATTCAAAATTATCAATAAACACCTTAGAAATAAAGTTGGAGTATCCTTGGTTTATTGCTGAATCTATATCTTCCATTAAAGGGAATAATGGATCTAAGATAGTTGTCTCGCACACATCGAAGGTCATATCAGTTTGCGTACATTGGTATGCATTGATATTATTAATATGTAATGGCTCTGGATTAATAGTAGGGGATACCATATTAAGTTTATCACCTAATAAATTCCCTCTCGATATTTTTCTTACTATTTTATCCATTTCTTCTAGTGGTACCCGTAAAATTTATTATCGTATCTGGTAAGTCATTTAATACTCCTCCAGTATATTGTTTAAGTAATCCACTTTTACCAAGATATTTTGGTCTTATTTTTCTAGTCCTTTCAATACTCATCTTAACTCCTTCACTAAAATAGTCTGCAGGTATTGTGGTATCTTGTGGTTGTGGTGACACTTCTAAAACCTTTGCCGATTGTAATCTCGGAAAAGGTGGTAGTTGGTAATTCTTAGTCGTTCCTGTATTATTCATAATTATCTTGTTTTAACCGCAGATGTAGGGTGGACATGTTATTAATTCTTTATAGTATAGGTCCATTGAGCATCCTATATTATAACTTCTTACTTTTAGATAGTTGTTAAGAGTTGCGGGGTCGCTCCCTGCCCCAAACCAATCCAGAGCCTCAAAATCCCAAGTCTTAGGTTGCATCGTAAAAGTTCGTGTTTTATCATCTAAACTAATAACAGTATAGTCCATCTTTTCATTCCAAAAATCAATGTAGAATTCAGGAGTATAAGGAAAAACTGGTATCGCAGCCCCTAGAGTCATTACCTTACCATTAGCAGAATTAAAGAATTCTACTTTCATATATAACTTATTATCAGACATATTTAACTTTCTCTTAGATTTCCAATGATAAAGAAAACTACCTGGTTGGTTTGGGCATATAGAAAATTTAGATGTATTTGAGACTTCTACTTGTATGGTACTATATCCTATTAATTTTTGTGTTTCTCTATGTGGGGTGGTATAGTATGAAACCCTAAAAAAACTACTTACAAGTCTATTTGACTTCGTTAAAATATCTAGTTCTGTAAACATCCCAGCGTCTATCCAATCCAAAGTCGGTCCTTGAGCTGGGGTAAACTTAAAAAGATGTAAGTATATATCCAGACACCCTGTAGAGTCTGAGTCGGAATCTGAAGTATTACACTTTAACTCATATCTAGATTTCTCCCAGTCTTCAACATTGTTTATCGCTAACTGTGCGATTTTATCCGCTCTTTTATCCACCAATTCAGTATTATCGGTTGGCATAAATTCATCTGTAACACTAAAAATTATATTTTTTTCAGTTTGTGAAGTAGTAAAATGATATTTTGTTTTATCTTCCATATTAAATTTAGTTACTACTTACTAATCTTCCCGCCCAATAAGTAGGTAGATGAGTTTCTACATTTGTTGGGGTACCATTTATTGTTATATTTTGTGATCCGTATCCTAGTGCTGCGTCGTTATTGGTTCTGAGAGCCCCACCCACAGAACGAATAAATATAAATGCTTTATCTCCTGGGTTCATTGGTATTTCTTCCGACTTAAAACTTTGTGACCAGAGTTTTTGGAAATCTGATTTGGTTGAAGTCATTCCAGCCTCTCCACAACTTGGTAGATATTCAGAACTAAGGTGATTTATAATATCATACTGTGGAGAAGTAGTATCTCCTATAACACAATCCGCATAAGCATTACTATTATTCCTACATGGTGAATAAGCCATTTTATTTACCGCTTGTGTAATTCCATCCTGTTTCCACCCCCCACAACCATGTTCCCATTTAACATTACTAAACGTACCTCCCCATCCATCTGATTGATATATCGGCGCTCCTATTCCTCCTCCTTCTGTTCCATCGTCAGGATCGTATATATAAGTTACCTTATCGGTTTCGGAAACAATACCTATCCAAAAACCTGAATAGAGTCTTGTGTATTTTTTATAAGAATTACTTGAATACAAGGAGGCTGCTAAGTTTTGTTCCGTGTTTGGGGTTGCAATGTCTGGTAGAGCTACACCCACCCCCATATAAGGATTATTAAATGTAATCTGAGGTCCTCCAGTATTTGGTCCAGCAACTGCCCATCCTTGGTCTAGGTTTGTAGGGTTATAATATTTTTCGTATCCGTCATAGTTTATAGCCATTTCAATATTAACTCTTCCTCTAAATTCGTATTTATTAACCATTGTGGGTGGTATATTTGGAGAAAAAACAGATGGTTGTTCTTGTGGTAATAATTGACTAGAATATATCGCGGAGTTCGTTCCATAATAGTTATTAAATTCAGCACCACCTGCTGGATTAACACAACTACACTCACGACTACAATTAGTTGTACTATCACACTCATTTAGTCTATGATCATCTGCCCATGTTTGGCTTGGTAATGGTCCCCATGTAGAACCACATTGTTGCGGGTCTTCACAATCTGTTTGTGTTGTACAAGCAGGGTCAGCACATTCTGGATAAGAACTACCAGTTGGCCACACTGCCTTTTCGGATTGATTCCCCATACATCCCCAAGTAGGCACACAAGAACCATAAAACATTCTCCAATTAGTTGGGTCAGTGGGTATTCTATGTGCCGCGATATTAACAGTGTCAGATCCTAAGTCGGTTCCCGCTATAATTCCCGCTCTTCCCTCATTAGAGGACCCAAGACCTGTTGATTTAGGAATAAGAGTAGCAGGTAATGGTTGTAACTGAAAATCTGGTATCCTATTTCCTGATGGGTCTAAAAAAGTGGCGTTTCCATCACTGTTCACATCTACTGGCCACCCATGTCGTGGGGCTAAATAATCTCCTGTAGATATAGTTCCTGATCCTCTATCATAACATGTTTTACAGTGTGTTGTGTCAAATTTATAAAACTCAAATAGTTGATGAGAAAAATATGAAGGATTTATGTTATCTCCATTTGTATCTACGATTGTACCCGCCCATGTTGAAAGTCCATTAGTGTAATTCCCAATCCACGAACCAATTGTTGGTAGGGTTTGTACCCCATAAACCCCTCCAGCCAAATCAAATAACTCCTGTATTTGACCTTTTTGATCACTAAACTGCGAAGACCCAGCACCATCTCCAAGAGGTCCATATAAAGCGTCAAAGGTTGGGTTGGTTGAATAATTGTCCCACCTAAAAATATCGTATGCTGCCCTTCCTGATTCTATATCAGCATTAAAAGCTGGTGAATCTATACCTGTCATTACCCCAGAAAGTTTAGTTTGGGTTGGTAGAGTAACAGTTGGGTAGGTATCATTAGTATCATAGTCAGCGAAATTAGTCCCCCAATATGTAGCATCTACCCAAAATGGATATATACCTCTACATATATTCCACCCAATATTTTGATCACCAACATCATATGATGGGGTAGGACCTTGCCCCGGACTATAAGAAGTTTGTTTCCTTACAGTACGAGTTGCAAATTTATTACCTTCTGTTATTACATTATTACTAGTATTCCCATCATATTGACAACAACACCCATCTGAATTATAGTTTCCTGACCCTGGAGTGTCTGTCTGCATAACTCCTAAAGCATCAACTACACAAGGTCCCCCTTGATCTATCAGATCACCACACGCATATGTTGCCACTGTTAAATAGTTAGTAGCCCCGTTATCCATACATCCAAATATAATAGTGTCGTTGGTGCTCTGGTTTACCATATATGGTGTTAATGACACCATTAAACTTTTATCTTCATTAATATAATGCCCTCCGTTTAAGAATGGGTAATCAACTCCTTTAGTTCTATCGACATCTTCAAAATACCCAACCTCCAATAAATCCCTCCAAAAATATAACCCATCAACATATCTAGCATAGTAAGGAATTCCTCCTACTCGTGGGTCTGCTGTTTCTATATAACTTGACCAAACTCTAAGAGTGTATTCAGTTACAGGATCATAGGTCCAACCCCCATATTGTGGGGTTCCAAAATATTTGATAATTGATAAATCATCATAAAAACCTTCATAACTACCAACTGACACTGTACCAGAATAATTCATTAACCCTAATAAAATTAAATAGGTTCCACTTACTGTGGGAGTAAATGATAATGTATAATCATTTGAAGTTGTGGCTGGGGGAGCAAGAGTAGCGGCATTACCTACTGGTAAACCATATTGGCCATTGGTAAATTGTACTGAGTTCCCTCCTGGGTCAACCATTCTTATTATCCCTGTTGAGGACAGTTGTTCATAGGTAACATTTAATACTAGTAGCTCACCTATTAAATCTACACCAATTAGTATTGGGGCTTTAATGAAATTCCCCCCACTTGATGGATTGGGAGTTGTTGATGTCCATCCTGCAGTTGACTGTAGTCTTGCTCTACCTATATCCTGAGTTAGTGTTATATTACTAGTACTATGATTTGGTGCTACTGACCACAGATTTATATTCATCCCATCAAAATCGTTTTCTAATAGAGTATAATTACACTCCCCCGTTATTCCACATTCTCGTGAAGTAGTATTAAACCTATTGGAAAGAGTTGTTACCTGTTTTTCTAATAATGTGGTGTTATTAAACTCACTAAAATCTATATAATACCAATCACCTAAGGATGTACCAAATTCCTCCATATATCCTCCTGTTGAATTTTTTATGTATCCTCCTCTGTATTCTGTGTCACTTCTTTTAGATACGATATCTAATCCTTCTCCAGTTTTTACTAATAGAGAATTATATTGAAATTTCCAACTAAAAAAGGTTTCTACATCGGTAAAATTAAATGGTTTCACTCCAGCTCTCTTAGTTATCATTAAATAAAGTTGGGTAATTGGGAATCCCCAAGCATTTTCCAATCCTTTTATGTTAATATCTTCATCTATAACAACATTATAATTGGTGTCCATAAAGATGCTATTACTCATAGGTAATTGGCTACTTTCGAAATTATTAACTGTTGATATGATTTTACCTTTTTTTAAGTAATATTCTGAAGGTGTACTTATTAGTTTAGAACATTCAATATAGTAATTATGGGGGTCAAGTACTACCTGAGCAAGAGTATATGTCCCATTCCAAAACGCAATAAGGTCTTGTTGTGATCTACCTCTAATACTAAATGTGTAGTCATCAACTATGTTACTTACCGTATAGATTCCACTTAGATTAAATAGGGATGGTTTCTTCCAATCTGGAAAATCTGTACCCTCGGCTTCTTGTGAAATAGTGATAAGTGTAAAATCATTTTCTTTAAGTTGGTGTTTGACTAGTAATGTTACATCTATCTCATCACTACCCGTAACCGGTAAAAAAGTTCCATTATTTATTTCCTCAGTGTTTATGTGTTGAGTACTTCCCTCAGAATAATTGTTAACTCTTTTAATAAATCCTTGTGAGGATGTAACTGGCCATGGATAATCTTTTCCTTCACTATTCTCACCTTGACCAATTGTAGTCCAATCCCATCTATATTCTGTCTTATAGTCAATAATAATATAATTATTACCAATATCTTCACTTAAAATAGGCCACGAATTATCCAAAACTCGATAGAAACCATATAATTTTGGGTCGCAGGTTTTGTAAGTTTTATTTACCTCTGTTGATGCAATAGGTTTTATAAAAATGTAATCTCCTTCCTCAAAATTATGTTTGAAGGGGATATAAAGTGCAGTCTTCCACCCGTTTTGTGTAGGAACTGGAATTGTAAAAAGGAAAGATACTCCATCCTGTGAATATCCCTTAAAATTATTATTACTTATCCTTAAAGTAGACACTAGGCTATCTAAAGTAGGGAGTTCTATAACCTTATTAACCCCAAAGAAATTCTCTACTGACGTATTCCCAGCATTAAACCCTGGCCATATGGTAACATACTCTTCTAAATAAAGTAAAATATCATTATATAATATATTGGTTATTCCTGTGTCGATACTTAGAATAGCGTCTTCTGGATCTGGTAAAACCTCTAGATTTACACTAAAAGAAGGTATTTCATATAGTTTCGTATAATCATTATCATAAGGATATACCACATGTCCCACCCAATTTTCGGACTTATCTAATCTAAAATCTTCCACCGTTGGGTTACCTCCTCCCGGACTAAGAATATTAGGCAATAAGTAATTAACGTTTAATTCATAGATACTGGTATCATGTGTTCCACCAACTTCCTGTGATTCTTTATCTGCGTCCCAAGTTCCAATCCAATAATAATCCTGTGGGTAATAAATAGTTGGGCTAATTGTGGCACTTAACCTATATCTTGTCGCCTCATTTCTTTCTTTCATAAATTGCTCGTCCACATTTATTGTTTTTATCACTTCACCTGTGGGTAGAGGTTTATTGGTTTGTGAGGGATTTAAGTTTAGATTATACGACCTCGCAATCGCGTTAGCTTTACTATCCTCTGTAAATAATATTTTTTTCCTTTCAATCATATTACTTTGGTACTGTATTTTTTAACCTATCCAAGGCCGTTGGTGAGTCCTTACTTATTCCGAAATAATAATATTTTCTTAATGGCCAAGCGTCCACGTATGGAGTCCCACCCACTCCTTGATTATTATCATATGTACTTGCTACTGGGTACCATGGAGTGGTATAAGTACCACCTGACGGGTCTGTAGGATCTGGTACTGATTCTTGTTGTATATCTCTCCACCAAAAAGTATTGTCATCATACCAACCTTTAGGAATCATTCTCATCCACGCAACCCATCTAGGGTGGTTATATCCAGTAGAAGGATTAGCGGTTTCTCGGAATACATGATATCTAGATAAGGATTTGTTATTTATAGGAGAAGGTAGTACTTGAAATTGTGAAGCCATTGGATACGAGAAACCGTATGACTGCCAAGCACTACTAAGCCAATCCCACCAACTAGAAACTGGATTACTGGACATATAACTAATTTGAGGGAATAATTTTGTGTAGTTTCCGATTGTGGTCTCTACTGGGTATTGTTGTGCTGTTCGAAATTGTAAATTATCATAAAGAGCAAAATATTTATTCTGAAAATACTCTATACCTCCTACATTAACTCCTGTCAGTGCATTGGTATATGTCCCTCTCTCATAGTCAGATTTACTAAGAGAATAATCATAGGAATATAGAGCGTTTATATTAACAGAGGTGTCTGGTATCTTCCTATCAATAGATGACCATTGGTTTGGTCCATTCCTAAAACTAGGATATTCTTTTGTTATATCAACAATGGTTGTTGAACCTATTGTTCGTACATTATAATATCTACCGTTTCTAATGGGTCTTCCTCCGTCAGGATCTCCATAGTTTGCAGTATAAAGACTTATAGAGGGAGCTCCAGGTTGAACAACGTCAGTGGCAGAAGTACCAAGTGCGGCTTCTTTCCAACTACCCGCGTATATTAAAGAATAATTTTCCCAAAGTCTGGCTTTATGTTTTTGTGACATACTTTGTCTTGCATAATCTTCCCAATCATGATTTGACCTACTACAACAATCGTCTTCATCATTACCTATAAAGTATTGTGGGAAATATAGTGATCCGTGGAGAGCTTCTCCTTTATTAGGTTGTCCCTCCTCTAATCCTATTCCCATTCTACTTCTACCTCTTATATCCTCTCTCGTACCGTACTGATAAACACCGAAGGACGCATATCGATGGCTAGTTCCATATACCCAACTCGTTTTTGAGGAATCTTGACCGGAAGACATTATTCCCAACCAACCAAAATTACCACATGGGGAAGTGGTGCAAGTGTTAGCGGGGCTAAGAGTACTACCACCAGTAGTACCATCATTTGCGGGAACCATACCGGTTCTAATTGCCATACCTTCTTTCAACATAAGATTCCAAGATAGTTTTCCCCCAGCGCTATCATATCCAGCACTAGCAACTCCTAAGTTGCCATGGTGACTGGTGGGGTATGAATAATAATTTTTACGTAGTTTGACACAATGACTATTTGTCATTTCTGTCCCTTGGGATAGTATCTCTGAAGGACACCAATTTACTGAGTAGTCAAGAGTACCACCATCCCGATCAGTACCGTACCCAGCAAATGCAACAAAACCAGATGTTTTACTAAAGTAGGGAGTATAGCCAAAATTTGTGGTAGCCGCTGAGTAACTCCAGTTTGAATCTAAATCACAATTTTTTAATGTTGTATCACAATAATGTATTCCAACCGCAACCCATCGAGTATCGTAAGCCCCTGTATAATTATATCGTCCTTTGAAGGTGTATACCCCCCACTTGGGAGCAACAAAACCACCTTTCATACTATTTCCTAATATACAGTTATTCCCTGGTGCTATTTTACTTTTACTAGGGTTATAAGCTGTTAAACCAATAGTATCTTCTACTATATTCCCTAAACCATATCCATATTTGTCATAATCAGTGGCAACAGAATCAATATCTGACCAATCATTTGAGAACCCATACGGGGAAGCATTTTGGTTGAAGAGGGCGGCACCTTGACCCTGTACTCTCATTGGTGCCGTACTAGTCATAGTTCCACCAAAATTAATACACCCAATACATCCATCTAGTGCGCTTTGTTGGTTTCCTTGGGTACTTCCACCACCATTAGGTGAATTTGTCCCTCCCAAGTCAGTCCCTATAAGATCAAAATGGTTATATCCATAAACTTGTCTACTCAGATTCTGCCCGTAAACCCCAAAATAACAACTGGTATAAGAAGGCCAACCTCCATTAATGCCGAATACTTTCATAAAACATCCATCAAGCTCTTCTCCTGCTGGGCTACCTGCTGGATTTCCAGATGGATCTAATGTAGCCGATATAGAATCTGGATCACCCAGGTACGGAACTCCCCCATTATATCCTTCTCCACAAATCAATTGATAATGGCAATTCCCAGGAGTAGTAGTAGACGCCCCATCTGGGAATCCACTACATTCACAATTATCTCCCTGATAATTACCTGCATAGGATAAAGTTGAAAGTGGTGTGTCTCTTAACCCTAAACCTGTGACATTCTCATTAAACCAGTTATTTGCCCCTGTAGCATTAAACCCAGTAGAAGTACCATTTGCACAACCTCCATGCACATCTGGTACTTTTGTAGGTATTACCCCATGCCATACCGCCTGTACTTTATGGTCTGTCATTATATAATTAGAAACAAACCCTCCTTTGGTAAGAACATTGTTAACCACTTCGCGACTTATTCCTCCACTACCATCATCTTGAAGATGAGAGCCTATTCTTGATGGGTCTTTTCTAGAATACTTATCAAATATGTAGTTTGTTGGGAATTGTCTTTTCTTACTGTTTGCACTTATTTCTGTTCTGGAAATTATCCATGGATTTGTCCCTATACTGTTATCAAACCAGTCTGGACCAGTGTCTCCATGGATTATATCTCCCGTTCCGTTCCACCACTCTCCCACTGTACCTTGTGCTTCATACCCTACAGGCATAGTACCTTGTGTAGCCACATCATAATCACCAACTAAATTAAAGAATTGACCTGTTGTATAATACCCACTTAATCTAATTCTAGCATAATTTGTATAATATTTTAGGTTATTATTGAATTGGTCGGTCATATTAAATTGTGGTATACCGACGTCATATGGTAATTCTGGTTTAGCGTAAAAAGTATATCTATTATGTTCGTCTTCGTTATCTGAACTTACTGGATCTATATATTGATTTGGAGCATATATTATACCTCTATTTACCTTAGCTCCGTTCTCACCTTTATATCCGTACTGTACTTGATACCAATCATCAGTATAACTACTCTGTAGAGCTGCCCACATTGCGTTGTTTAGGTTAGTTCCGTGTGCAGAGGCTTGGAATACATTGTTTTCTGAAATAATCTTATCGGCTTGAAAATCATCAGGTCCTTGTCCCTCAAAATAAAACATGAATCTATAGTCGGCATAGGTTGGGAATCCATCCTCATCATCAATGAAAGCTTGTGTATTCTCATCCCAACTCTTTTTTCCTCTATTAAGAGGTAGTGCAATCATAAAAGTACCATCTTGTTTACTTTCCCATTTACCCACATATTCTACTTGACCAGAATCCATGACTCTAACAGCTTCAATAATACCTCTATGTCCAAAATCTTCTCCAGATTGTTGTACCTCCAGAGGTGTACGCAATTCTTTTGCATGTACAATTCGTGAAACCCCGGCTTTGTTTCCATTTACATTACTACTATTTACACTTGTCGACCAACACGACCTTGGTACAAACGCAGCGTTTTCCTGTTTGGGATCTGCATCTGTGTAAACACTACCAACGAGAAAGGCTTTAGGTGAGATAAATCTAGAAGTATTAAAATCTAATCGTGTTATCCCAAATTCACATTCATCAACATCTCCCCAAAAAGGTCTTATAAAGGCAGTATTATTTATACCTACTATTTGAGCAAGTTGATCTAGGTCATTTGACCCTCTAAATTTATCGGGACCAGCAAATAAACCTTCACTATATCCTAAGTTTATAAGGTCCTGGGGTATTACTGAATTACTACCAATATCACTTAAATCTACATCAAGATGTATAATTTGTGTCCCTCCAGGTACTCCAAAAAACATATAATCCCCATTCTCATTAGTAGTTGTAGTGTATTTATAATATTTTTCATGAACATACTTCAGAGTTTTATTGGTCATTATGTCATATTTTGATGGGAATGTCCCAACAGGTGTGTGGTCAGCTGGTGTTTCAGGTTGTACATCTCTCGGTAATAAATTGTATCTTTTTCCTGAGACTAGGGTATCATAAGGAGAGGAGAAGGGATAAATGTCAGTTATGGCTTTATTATCGAGGTCTTCCTCATCTATAGGGATAAAAATAGATAACTTAGCGTTTTGTATTGGAAAACCACCATTAGCCACCACCTTCCCCACAAGAACACCATAAGAAGAACAAAAAATTCTATAAGCCTCTTTCTGAGTTATTCTTAGACTAAGTACCTCTAAGAAATCAAAATCCTGCTCTAGATTTATGTTAATCTTTTGTTCACCTGGTTTAGGTGTTATACGTATTACTCGATTATCTCCCATATCATTTATTAATAAATATTATTTTATTAATTATTTGTGAAAAGTAAACGAGTTTAATTCACTATTACCCGTATGTCTGAACTTGGATATTTTATTTCGAACATTGTGTTGAAGTTTCCAAACAGTGTTAGATTACCCGCCGTGTCAATTTCATTTGTTTCTTCATTAGAATATGATTGTATTACCTGTCCTAAGGAATATTGTCCACCTATCTTATTAAACACCTTCATCTCAATTATATTAAGGACTCCATCTATTAAATTTAGTTCTTTAGAGAGGTCGGATAAATATATATTCTGACCCATACTTTGGGTGTTGACGTCAAAATATTTAGTAACAGCGTTTATTATTTCTGTTATTACCAAAGATTTATTATAATCTTTATTTATATAACAAAATACTTCCACCCCTAAATTAATAATGGTTCCATTGACGATTGTTATGTAGTCATTAATCATCCTGTAATTAGCCAAATACCTTGATATGTTTTCTCTGAGAGTTGATGTTGAGGTTGTTGAGAGTTTTCTGTTTGGTCCTAGACTCAATGTCGCTATTTCTATCTTATTTTGTCTTTCTCCAACATTTGTTTTGAATGGTACTCCGAATTTACTACTCATCTTACTAATTAAGGCCACATAATCTCGTACTGTTACTGCTCTATTTTGTGAGGCAAAATTATATTTTATTAAATTTCTTAATTCCTCGACAGTTGGAGCGTCTCCACCTCCAATCGCAGGAGTTACATTATTTAATCTTAATGAAGTTTCAACCGTAGCGTTATTTGCGGCATTCGTTCCTTTTACCACCATATTAATGAGACCTTTATTCTGTAATACATTTGGTCCGATATTAGATTGTTGTCCACCACCCACAGTGTATCTAACATAAAGAGTGGAATTTGCACTAGGTAATTCCCCTAAACTAGTATTATTGAGTAGAGTCTGTACCTGAGACTTAGAAAATGAGTTACTAATATAATCATTAATCGGTTCGGAATTAGAAGTTCCACTTCCAAAAGTTAATCTACAGAATCCTCTATCCGTATAGTCAGCCACAAATCTCTTTGCCACTTCTACCCATTTTCCAGATTTAATCGCTCTGTTATCACTACTTCTAACTTTATCCTCTATGAAAACTTGTGAGTCTGCCAACGAATCTACTTCATAAAACCTGTTATCAAAATCTAAGTATTGATTAAGTGTTGGTTCTGGTGCGTTTAATCCAGTGACCATCTTTACCTGTTCTACACTTATTACGTTAGTTTCTGGTAAAATTATCTCCATAAAGGGATTCAAGTCCTGGGCTCTTATGTTACGTTTTAGTACTCTAGTCTTTCCATTAATTACCGCTTCTCTTTTTACTAAATCATAAGAAACTATTAATGAATTAGCATCAATATTAGGTACCACTAATCTATTAGGAATACCCCCTGCAGAAAGTGGCGAAGAAAAATCTATGTCTTGATCTACTTGAAATATTTGTCCTCCTCCTTCTACCTCAGAACCATACCTTAGGGTGGGGGCGTAGTCATTATTAAATGTGTCTCCCATGGGTGGTACTGTTACACGAAAATCTACTAAGCACATACTCGGTCTAACTCCAGGTATTTTTAACCCTAATGTCCGTCCCATTGCTAATACAGAGGATCTCTCTTGTGCATATTCTATTTGAGTTTCTTGGAAAGTTCTATCTGTGTTAAAGGATAACATATCCGCAACAGCCGCGTTTAACTCTAATAACATTTGTCCTACAGAGGCATCATTAAAATCACTAAATAAGTCAGGATAATACTGTTTTACAAAATTTATTAATTCAGTTCTTACCTCAATAAATGTACGAGCGTTATAATTAATACCATTATTTTTTGCCATTTCTATAATATAATTTCGACACTATCGTTTTGTTCAAACGACGCATCCACGACTGTATAATCTATGTTTATTTTAACATGATTACCATCAGCATCTGTTGTTATTATTAACTCATCTATTGTTAGATTAGGTATATATTTACCAATCATAGCATTTAATTCTTGTTTAATATCTGTAACTGTCTTTTCATCAATCTGTTCGAATAAGAAATCATAAAGACCAGAACCAAATTCATTGTTATAAAGTCTATCACCTTTTCTAGTTAAAAGTAAATGAATGAGGTCCGATTTTATGGCGGCTTGTGACGTACGATTAAGTTTCAAAAAATTACCTACAGGGGAATTTTGAAACGGGAATGCGATATTAATAGTTTTAACTGCCATGTATAATTGTTTATTATAAATATTAACCCATTTAATTTATAAAAGATTATAGTATAATATCATCACGTATCTCTTTATTTAATTTAACATAGGGAGGCCAAAAGGGACAATGTCTACATCCACTTCCACAACAACTACCTCTTTTAAGGTGATACCTCTCTGTCATTATCATTTTATCACCATCCCAATAAGAATCTCTACTTTGTTTTCTTACTTTACTAACCCCATCATCATTGTTTTTCATCTGTTACTTCTTCTTTGTGTCCACAGTGAGGACATGTTATTGGATTAGGTACCATTTCTTCTTTTTTTGGTACATTATTAGAAAACAAATGGTAGTCAGCAATTGACCACCATTTTTTACATTTACCACAATTAAAGTGGTATAAAATTTCTTTACTAAATTTATGCTTCATTTAATTGTGTCTCTTTCTTTATTGTTGACACATCCACATCTATTTCGCAATTACCACCAGAACAGGCAAGTTCTCCAGATAAGTCAGTATTATCATCTAACTCAATAACTTTTGTTAGATCTACTTCAGTTAAAGACTTCATCATTTCATTATATTTTACTTCAGTTATGTCCTCAAAAGGAGCTTGGATGTACGTACCACCATTGTAAGGCAATACTGATAGTCCATTATAATGTTTTCTATTTTCCCACATCCATTCCCCCGCCGCATCCCATTCGTGGTCTCTTAATGAAATAGTCGCTGATACATTATGTGAATTTGAGCCTTTTCTATGTCCTGCTCTCACCCATTCATTGGCCACTTTCTTCACTCTCTCTAAAAGTTGGAATGGTGATTCGGTTCTCATTATAGATCCTTTTGGTGCTTTTTGTGGTATAGCTATCACTGCGGTGTCATGTGGTCTAAAATATTCATCTTCTACTAATTCCGGGTGGTTAATATGTAAATACGTGTAAATTGCTTCATTTTTACCAACTCTAACTCTACGAATATAATAATCATTATGCCAAGCGTGGATACCTGAGGATGTTCCTAAAGTTAGTGAGGTTGTCCCTGCGGGTTTTACGGTTGTACACCTCGCTGACTGATTTATGTTTATCAATTTAGATACTCTAGTGTTTTCTCTCTTCACTAAACTTGCCGCCTTTGACATATCATATTCTAATACCTTACCAGACCCTATTCCTGTCATTGACACCCCAATTAATGCATCTTTTTCAGTGGTCTCTTGCCATATTTCTCTTAAGTAGTGAAAATTAGTGTATCCCGCTTGTAGTGTACCAATAAATGCTGCGGTTTTTACTCTTTGGTTTAGGTCTTCTTGTGAGTCTATATTAGAAACGTTTACTTCGCAAAGATTACAGAATTGGTTTGGTCTTAGTGCGATTTCACAACAAGGATTAGTTCCCCAATCTTTGTCATTATTTAGATAAATTCCTGGTTCTCCCGCTCCTGATAACTCAACTCTTTTCCATAAGTCCATAAAAAACTCTTTGGTGATTTTATGTCTCATTAAACATGCAGAGTTATTTGCTCTACCTCTTTGTGGGTTTAACTCCCACCAGTTACCGACTTTACAAGATATCATCTGTTCGTCGTCCGCAGAAAATAAACTAATAAGTGCGGCTCTTCTAATACCACCAGCCAATACAGCGTCTGCTATATAACAAATAATATCATGAGTTTCCAATGTTGTTAGTTGTTCACCATTTTCTTTCTCATCTAATATACCTTTAATTTTGACTAAACATTCTTTTAATGGTTGTGGTCCTGGTGCCTTTCCGCCTGAGGTTACAAGTCTCGCTCCTTTCGCTCTAATATCTGAAAAATCAAATTCAATACTTGACCCCCCACCATTCATATAGGATTTCATTAAAACTTTTATGGAGTCAGCCCATCCTTCTATTGAGTCTCCGATTAGAAATCTTTTTTTTCTTTTCGAGTATGGTTTCTGTACAACTGGTAATTTTTCAACGTGATGTTTTTGAACTGAGTAACCGACTCCTGTACCCCCTAATAGTAGGAACATCGTTTCGCTGAAAGAATCAACGGCTTCAATTGGTAGGTATGCACAGTTATAAATTCTGTTTGGAGATATCTCAATTGGTTTCCCACCGAACTGCATAGACCTCATAGATGGTAAAACCTTTTTATCATACACAAATTCATATTTTTCATTTATTTCATCCTTTAATTGTGGGTATTTCTTAATATGCATACTTTTATTACGTGTCACTAACTCTTCCCAAGTCTCTCTTCTATTTAATTCAGGTATATACTTAGCATACTTCATGTAGACAGTAATATCCGAAAGGATTCTATTTGATACTTCCATTTTTATAAATTTTTATTAATTATTATTTAACTTTTCTTGTCTTTTCTGTATAGCGTCTAAAACTCTATTTGCGTTCTTTTCTTTTTTAACATCCTCAAAACCTAAAAATGAAACTTGGTCATCAGTATCGATGTGCACTTTTCCATTATCAAAGACACAGTCTTCGAATATAACCCCATCCTTTCCAAATCTTGATTTAAGTACTGCTATAGTTGCTCTTCCGCTTTCTTTTTGTTCTAAAGTTTTTGCAATTGACATAATAAAGTGTCCTATTTGTCCTTTTTTAATGGACCCTCCTATCTGATGAGCTTCCACTACATCTGCTCCTATGGAACTTCTATTTCCTTGTACGGCCGTCCATCCAACCATATCGAACTCATTAACTAGGGTCTCAAACTCTCTCATTACATTCCCCTCACCGGCATACTCGTCAGTAAATACCCTACTTGGTACCACACAATCAATATAGTCTAAAAGTATAACATCTGGTCTTATTCCTCTAGTAATAAGTTTTCTAATGTAATGTTTTATTTTACCAACAGTTGTTCCATCTGAAGCCATTTTTTTTATAATTAACTTCCCTCTATCCGTTTTGAATTTCTGTAGTTTTTCTTGAACTTCTTCCTTTCTTTTGGATAGTTCGTTAAGTTCTATCCCAGTCCAACAAGAAATATGTTTTCTTTGTATGACTTTTGGGTTGTCTTCAAAAATTATTTGTACGACATTATGTCCTAAGTTATACGCGGTGTTGGCGAATTTAGTTAGTACTGTTGATTTTCCTACCCCAAATGGTGCCAAGACTACCCCTAATTCTCCTTTTGAGAGTCCCCCATCTGTTATATTGTCAATGCCGGTAATACCAGTAGGTACGGGATGTCTAAAATCATCCGCCAAAACTTCCTCTAATGAATTAAAAACATCTATTCCGTCATCTTTCTCATTCCCTACACTCAAAGCTTTTCTAAATAACTCCTCAATCTTATCATAATCTTCAAAATTTCCCGTCGACATAATCTTCTCACTACTGTTTATTGCTTTCTTTATTTCTTGTTGTTTACAGAATTTCAATGCTGTTTGTTGAGTAAAATCCGCATCCGAAAAATCCTGTTCTTTTAACTTTTTAACAGTATCCTTAAGGTATTCCTTTGCTGTCTCATTAGAGACCTCTATTCTTATTAATTGATCGAGCGCATCATGGGTTGGTACGGATTCATATTTGCCATAATATTCTTTAATTAATTGCATTAATAATCTGCAGTATTGGTCATCAAAATAAGTAGGTTCTATTGAGTCTACTATATTATCTGCAAATTTATCATCCACAATTAATAGTGAAAGTAATTTTAATTGGAATTTATCCCCTAGGTATCCGAAATTTTTCTCTGTCATTTTCTAAACTTTATTAATAATAAATATCTTATCTATCTTGTTTCTACTTATTGTTGTACCCATAATATTCACTAGTTGTTAGATATTTTCTCTTACTTAAACACCTCTGAATCTTTGAAATTACCTCTGGAATCAAGGATTTTACATTAACTGAATACCTTACCTTTGGTGGATAGTCCATTCCTGTAAATCTTTCAATAATTATTATCTTTCCATCTACCCTAATTTCAAAGGTAAAGTAGTCCTCTCCCTCTTTTTTCTCTTCTCTTACTACGGAGTTTTTCGTACGATATGGGTTGTAATTTACCCAAAGAAAATCTTCGCTTTTTTCTTTCAAATAACTTTGTATTTTTGAAACTATCTCTTCTAGTTCCCACTTCAAATCCATAGAGTCTTTTGCGGTATTATTATAACCTCTTATATTAAAATATCTTTGGCAGACTATGTTCTCATTAATTCTTAAAATAAACTCAAATTTATCGCTATATTTACTTACTTTTCTTTCCATTTTTTGTTTCATTGTTTTTTAGTGTTATAAAAGGTATTAAAAATTCAGATTGATCTTCGTAAGACGCTGGTATTACATTTACTATCCCATCTTCTATCATCATCTTAATTACGTTCTTGTAATTTCTCCCAGAAGGATCTAGTTCTAAGTTTACTAAATTTTCTACATTTTTCCTAGCCCCTTTGTTTATTAAAGGCTCCTTTAAGTTAATTATTTTTTTATTTATGTGGTAAAGTTCGTCTCCGAATACCCCACCATTACTTGTTCCTGTTTTTATGTTATTTAATACATTAGTTATTCTCCAGTTATCTCCTTCATATTCTAATTGTTTAATCTCTTTTAATTCTACCTTTCTAGTTTTAAGGTCGGGAACTAATTCTCCTAGTCTTTTGGGTGATAGTCCTTTTATTCCCAAAATATTGTCTGAAGAGTCCCCTATTAGCATTTTAACTAAACATACATTTTTAGGGAGGTAATCTAATTCTCGAGTAGTTAATACTGTGTCTTCTTTTACTAATTCTTTCTTATCTAGTAAGAAAACATACACACCTTCATTAACTAGTTGTACAATATCTCTATCTGCAGTATAAATTGTGATTATTTCGTTTTCTTTTCTATTAAGACAATAATGAGCGATTAAGTCATCCGCCTCAGTATCTTTGTCTACATGTTGTCTTACATATAACTCTTCTAAATATTGTTGGGTTCTTAGTTTCTGTCTTAAAAAAGACTCTGCGTCATAACTACTAGATTTTTTTCTGTTGGTTTTATAGTTGGGGTATATTTTTCTTCTAGTTAAGTTACCGTATTGTCCATCCCAAAAAACCACTACTTTATCATAGTATTTTTCTGATAGGGTTTTCCTAAGAATATTAATAAACTGATATAGTCCTCCGATATGTTCTTTATTTTCATTAAAAACATTCTTCGCTCCAAAAAATGCTCTTTTTAATAAAGCGTCGCCATCGACTACTAAAGTCTCTATTTGTTTTTGATTGTTTCTACGTCTCAACTCATGATAATTAAAAGGTTAAACATCAGATTCTACTAGGTCAAAACTTCCATCCGTTTTCTCACCAGCTTTTTCAAATTGCTCAACCCAATAACTTGAGTGATCTTCTTTGTACTTCTTTATGTCATTAGGGTCATCATTAATAAAACTATGTGGTGTAACAATTACCCTACCATCTGAAAAACCAATGCCGTTAACATGGTTCTTTAATATAGACACTTTCGTTCTAGTAGCAAACGCTACTTTACGTCCATTTTTAGTTGCGTTTATTTTGGATATTCCTGAATTTTTTTGATTTCCGAATAGAAATACTAAAGTGGAGTTAAGAAAAATTGCTTCTCCCCCTTTCATTTTAATTCTTGGTTGACTAAAAGGATTATCTGGTAATTCAACCCATGGTTGGTTAACAATTATAAGAGTATTAGTAAATTTAGAACTCTCCTTTCTTGATCCTGTAATTCTTTGGTTAATTCCCATCCCTATCTTATCTGCTAAAGTACTAGCGTTATGCATCTTACCACCTTTTCCTTCAAAAGTCATTTTACAAGGTACCGAACCAACAGAATCCCAGAAGAAAACTAAATCATAAGGAATATTACCTTTCTGTTGTTCATCTAATAATTCATTTATATAATCCGTAATTTGTTCTATATAAGAAAACCCATCATTAAATAAAAAGGTACCACTCCATTCTCCTTCTTCATTTAATTCACACTCAAAACCCATTAGTTTTGCATGTTCAAAATCCCATTTCTGTTCAGTAATAAGAAAAACTGGTAATTTTCCTTTTCGTTGAGCGTCACTTGCGGCTCTTACTAATGCAGTTGTTTTTCCGGTATCAGAATGTCCCAAAAATACATTAATATGTCCCTCTGCGGGTCCTGGTATCCCACATGCTTTATAAAATGCCTCACCAACATCAAAGAAGCTATCTTCTTTATATTTAGCTTTGGTGCTATACTTACCTTGTAAGTCCTCTAACGAGAATGTTTTTTTCTTTATTGATTTTGCCATAGTTTCAGTTATTAAAATGGCATATCGTCCATGTTAATCTCTGTACCTTTGTCTAGTTCTGATATTGTTGTATCACTAACAGTAGTGGTTGGTTGTGGTGTCGTGTCCTCTTTTCTTTCATAAGGATTTTCCCCTTTGGCCACTTTCTCTAAAAATTGTTCATCTTTTTTAACATAAACATCTTTATAAGTTTCAGTATTTGCTATCCAAGGTTTAGCCTTTTCTGCATCTGTTGTTAATATAGAAGGGTCCTCTGCCATTATTGTTGACACTGTCGTATAAGTTCCATTCCCACTTGGTAATTTAACTGCTTTAAGAATTAAATTAATGTCTCTTCCTTCTCTTGGGTCAGTTATGTCTCCTTTCTTTTGAAATAATGGGATTAGTTTATCCATAATACCGTCTCCTTTGAAATTATGTTTGAACCTCCAAAATTTAACTCCTTCGTCTTCTTTATCTCTATCAATAACTCTTACCACATAAAACTTTCTTGGTCTGTATTGTCTTGCAAGAATTTTATCTC
>TARA_R110001583_G_scaffold10417_8_pt1 | contig 26545 bp, 28 predicted proteins | sample TARA_R110001583 | Tara Oceans TARA_R110001583 (sample SAMEA4398432) | marine metagenome | biome: Polar Biome; feature: [MES] marine water layer (ENVO:01000295) within the mesopelagic zone...; material: water (ENVO:00002006), including particulate matter (ENVO:01000060) such as...... | reverse complement strand
GCTTGTCGTGTTACTGTTGGTGGTAAAACCAAATTTACTTGTGTTGATGGTCCTGAATTCGATGCACATCAAATTGATTTCGATGAGATGATGTCACGACTTGGTGGTTATAAGCAGGAAGAAGTTAACAAGTTTGATCAATTTCAGAAATAAAGAATTCAATCTAAGAATAGCAACACAAAAATACCTGGACAATGGAACGGTCTGAAGAATATATAAAGAACGAGAGAAAACAAGACTGGAGAGTAGCTCTTCAGAAGAAGATAAAAGCTAAAGATCGTATGTCGATTGAGAGAGCACTTATGGCTGAAACAGCGCCAGAAGTTCGTATCAAATCACAACGTATCGAAGTGAATACAGGTTTAACTAAAGAACAAGCACTGACTGAAGCTAGTCGATGCATGGACTGTGTGAATCCAACTTGTATGGAAGGTTGCCCAGTAAGCATTAACATTCCTAAGTTCATCAAGCATATTGAGTGTGATGAAATTCTTGAAGCTGCCTCAGTATTGAAAGAAACATCTGCATTGCCAGCTGTTTGTGGTCGTGTTTGTCCACAAGAGTTACAGTGCGAGCAAAAGTGTTTTTACGTAACAAAATTAAACCAACCTGCTGTTGCAATTGGTTTCTTGGAGCGCTTTGCTGCTGACTTCGAAAGAGAGTCAGGACACGTTTCTACACCAGAAATGGTTACTGAAAATGGAATTAAAGTTGCTGTAATTGGTTCAGGTCCTTCGGGATTATCATTTGCTGGCGATATGGCTAAATTAGGTTATGACGTTACAGTATTCGAAGCACTTCACGAAATTGGTGGTGTATTGAAATATGGTATTCCTGAATTCCGTTTACCAAACGCAGTAGTTGATGTTGAGATTGAAAGTTTACGCCGTATGGGTGTGAAATTCATCACTAACTATATCGTAGGTCAAACTGCTAGTATTGCTGATTTGAAAGCTGACGGTTATAAAGCATTTTACGTAGGATCAGGAGCTGGTTTACCACGTTTCATGAATATTCCTGGTGAGAATGCAAACGGTATTCTATCATCAAATGAGTATTTAACTCGTGTGAACTTGATGGGTGCTGATAGCGAGGAATCTGATACACCAGTATTGAGAGGTAAGAACGTTGTAGTTGTTGGTGGTGGTAACACTGCTATGGACTCAGTTCGTACAGCTAAGCGTTTAGGTGCTGAGCGTGCTATGATCGTTTATCGTCGTTCGGAAGAGGAAATGCCTGCTCGTGTTGAAGAAGTTCACCATGCGAAGCAAGAAGGTATTGAGTTCTTGACATTGACTAATCCAATTGAGTATATCGCTAACGAAGACGGTCGTGTATCTCAAATGAAGGTTCAGAAAATGGAATTAGGAGAGCCAGATGATTCAGGACGTAGAAGACCAGTTCCAGTTGAAGGATCTGAGTATATTCTAGATTGTGAAGTAGTGGTTGTGGCTGTTGGTGTATCACCAAATCCATTAATCCCTAACTCGGTTGAAGGTCTTGATGTTTCGAAATGGGGAACTATCGAGGTTGTAAAAGATAAGATGCAGTCATCTATTCCAGAAATGTTTGCTGGTGGTGATATCGTTCGTGGTGGTGCAACTGTTATCCTTGCAATGGGTGATGGTAGAAAAGCTGCTAAGAACATGGATATCTATTTGACTGAAAAATATCTATCTAACTAATTAGAATAAAAAGTGTAAGTTTAATACGCACACTTATATATAATACTGATTTTAAAAATTCTTAATATGAAAGAGTTCAAATCAATAAACGACATTCTTGATTTCGCCATTAATGAAGAAATTATGGCGGCTGAATTTTATACAGCTCTTGCAGCTAAAATGAAGCATAAGCAAATTAAAGAAACATTTGAGCAATACGCTATCGAAGAGATGGGACACCGTGCTAAACTTGAAGCTATCAAGAATGGCAAGGGACAGAGCTTTTCTGATGCAAAGGTTTCGGATATGAAAATTGCTGACTATCTAGTTGAAGTAGACGAAGATAAAGCAACAATGACTTATCAAGAGGCTTTAATCATTGCTATGAAGAAAGAGAAATCTGCTTTCAGATTATATAGCGACTTGGCTGCTGCAACTACTGATGAAGTTGAGAAGAAGTTATTCTTAAACTTAGCACAAGAAGAGGCTAAGCATAAGTTAAGATTCGAAGTAGAGTACGATGATAATATTCTAACAGAGAACTAGAATTCTCTTGTTTATAGAAAAGCCCCGATTTTGCCGGGGCTTTTTTTTATAATCGTTATTATGATGTTATAGAAACCAATATTGGCAGATTCCTTTTACATTGATTTAAACTGAAGTGCAATTAAGCTTTTGATTCATTGCAATGCTATTCGATAAACGCATAGACAGTTGAATGTAACGTTGCTTAAAAGGAGCATTATTTAAATAGACTGCAATTTTTTCCTGCCAACCTTTTGCTTGATGCGAAAGTCTCATGATACGATGTTTGTTGGCCATATTATTCTTGTCTAATTTTTCCTTCTCAACCACATTGATGTATTGATTAACCCAGTTTTCATAATTACTTAAGAATATTGATCGTTCTACATCTTTGTTTGTTCGCACACTAGCTAAAGAATTAGTGCTTTTTGTATTGAGAAGTGCAGTTGCGCTAACTGTTAAATTTAATTTTTGTGTAATTTTTTTTCTGTTGTTTTTCTGCATATATGATATTAATAAAAATTGAAGGTTCAAATTTACATAAAAACCTTTAGTTTTGCAAATGGAAGTTGAAAGTCATTCCAAAATGAGGCTTGTAATTGATATCTATGAGAAATAATTAAATCAACATAACAAATAAGAGGGTGACTTGTCAACCTCCCGTGTCAGGTGCTAAAATTGCAAGCAAGGATCAGGCTGACTATATTTTTGATTCACAGATTTAATTTTCTGTTCTCACTAGCCCTTCGATCTTGTTTACTTTTCAATTTAAGGGGTATGGAAAATCATGAATACCTTAATTCGATATTATTTTATGAGTAAAAGTAAAAGCCTTGTGGCTTGAGCTTAAAAGATACATGATATTTATCTGTTAATGAATATCCATCATAAATCATATGAAGTGACTTCTCTGTAATTGATTCAGTCAGAAATTTCACTAAGCTTCAAGCTCATTGCTAATGCTATCCGATAAACGCATAGATAATTGAATGTAACGTTGCCTAAATGTATCGTCATTTAGATAGATTGCAATCTTCTCTTGCCAATCTTTGGCTTGATGCGAAAGATCCATAATACGATGTTTGTTGGCCATATTGTTCTTATCAGATTTTTCTTTCTCAACCACATCGATGTATTGATTTACCCAATTTTCATAATTGTTTAAAAATCTTGATCGTTCTATATCCTTACTTGTTTGCATATTGGCAATCGATGCCATTGCTTCGCTATCTAAAAGTGCGCTTGCACCAACTGTTACTCCTAATTTTTGTATAAATTTTCTTCTGTTGTCTTTCTTCATAAATAATATAATAAGATTTCAAGATCCGAATATACTCAAAAGAAACTGTTTTTGAAAATAGATAAGCATAGTTGGCACTAATAAAGCCGCGTTTTTATGAATTAATTGTGAAGAATAGGCTTGAGGATAAAACTTTTAGATATTTTTAGGGGATCATTCATAAAATCAAACAGTTTTTAAGATGGAGAAGCATATACCAACCCGTAATGAAGCTTTCGAACTCGTAAAGCAATATATCAAAACAGACAGTTTAGTAAAGCATGCTTTGGCCGTAGAAGCCGTAATGCGTTATTATGCAAAAGCTCATGGCGAGGATGAAGAAAAGTGGGGTGTCATTGGATTGGTTCACGATATGGATTGGGAAGTGGCACCAGATAAGCACACCATTAAAACTCGCGAGATTTTGGAGGCTGCTAATTGGCCTGAGGATTATATTCGAGCTGTAGAATCTCATGCCTTTGGATCGTGCAACGAAGTTGAGCCAGTTTCACTTTTAGAAAAGACCTTATATACTGTAGATGAACTTACGGGTTTGATTACAGCAACTGCTCTTGTTCGCCCTTCAAAATCAATTCATGATGTAAAAGTAAAATCCGTAAAGCGAACCTGGAAAACTAAGAATTTTGCTGCAGGCTGCCACCGCGAAACAATTGATAAAGGAGCCGATATGCTAGGCTTAGAACGAGGCGAATTAATTGAAGGTGTACTAACTGCCATGCAAGGAATTGCTGAAGAACTAGGCCTAGAATAATTATGAATTATAAATGATGATTTATGAATGAAGAGTCTATAAGTATCGAAAATCAAATTATAATTTATAACTCCTAATTCATAATTCAAGATTCCTGTTTTCTATCATATTTCAATATCTGATAAAGCCTTATCTTTATCGTCCAAACTAAAAAACGCTCTTTTGAGCAATAAACCCAATAACCATGAATAAACTACTTCTGTTTGTATGTACAGCTTTGATTTTTACGGCTTGTCAACCAAACGAAACAACTACAAAGACTACTAGTGTTGAAAAATCGAATATCGATAAATCGACAGTAGATGCAACTCTTAATGCTTTGAAAGCAAAATTCCCTAATGCTGACGAGAGCCTTTTATCAAAAGGAGTAAAGCATGTAGCAAATCTTTGGGTTGCTAGCGATGGTTCTGCCGAAGAGTTTAAAACTTTTTGTGAAACCAATTACGTTGCCGATAAAGCTGAGCGTGAGTTGGTCTTCAATAAAATATCTCGTAATATCGAAATCATTACAGGACATTTCAATAAAATTACGCTTGACCTTTTAGAGCCTGTTCATTTGAATACGTTTGAAAAGCATTCTATCGATAATTATTTTGGTGCATACAGCGTTGGTGCTCATTGGCAAGATGATTTTTACAAAAATAAAATTGCTTTTATTATTGCTCTAAACTTTCCTCCTTTTAGTCTTGAAGAGAAAGAAGCTATGGCAGGAGAATGGAACCGTCAGCAGTGGGCTTATGCTCGTTTAGGTGACTATTTTACAGCTAGAGTACCAGCTGAGTTATTGCAAGAGGCAGGTAATGCTGCAGCAGGAGCGGATTTGTATATCGCTGATTACAATATTTTTGTTGGCCATTTAACTGATGCTAATGATAAGCGTTTCTTCCCAGAGGATAAGGTTCTTCTTTCGCACTGGAACTTACGCGACGAGATTAAAGCGAACTATGCAAATTCTACTGATGGACTAGAGAAGCAAAAGATTATCTATCAGGTAATGCAACGTATCATCTCTCAGGAAATCCCTGAAATGGTAATAAATAACGGTAAATACGAGTGGGATCCCTATACAAATGTGGTCTATCAGGATGGTAAAACAATTGAGTCGACTCCAGAGCCAAATGAGAGATACCAGCAGATATTGAATAATTTCCACGCTAATAAAGAAATTGACCCATACTATCCTGACCAGAATACTTTTATCAAAAGACAGTATGCAGGTGCTAAGGAAATCTCACATGAAAACACTGAGAAGATCTTTACTGATTTCTTAAAGTCTGATGAAACTAAAAAAGTGGGTGAGCTTATTAAGAATAGATTAGGTCGTGACCTAGAGCCATTTGATATTTGGTACGATGGTTTTAAAGCTCGTAGTGGTATGGATGAGTCTAAACTTGATGCTCAGACTAGAAAATTGTATCCTAATGCGCCTGCTTTAGAAGCAGATCTATCTAATCTATTAAAGAAATTAGGTTTCTCTAAGGACAGAGCTAAATTCCTTGCCGACCATATTGCTGTTGATCCAGCTAGAGGTTCAGGACACGCTTGGGGTGGTGCTAAAAAAGGACAAAAAGCTCATTTACGCACCAGAATAGGTGCGAAAGGAATGGACTATAAAGGTTATAATATTGCGATTCACGAATTTGGACACAATGTTGAGCAAACAATTTCATTGTATGATGTTGATAATTATGTGATGAATGGTGTGCCAAACACTGCATTTACTGAAGCTCTAGCTTTCATCTTCCAGAAGAGAGATATGCTACTTTTAGGTAGAAATGTTGAGTCGGATCAAAAAGATGCTTTAAAGAAATTAGATTTATTCTGGAGCGCTTACGAAATTATGGGTGTATCAGTTCTTGATATCCGTGTTTGGAAATGGTTGTATGCAAACCCTGAAGCAGATGCTGCTCAACTTCGAGATGCGACTATGAGAATTGCTAAAGAAATTTGGAATGAGTTTTATGCTCCTGTTTATGGAATGAAAGATCAGACTATTTTGGCAGTGTATTCACACATGCTAAATAGTCCGCTATATTTATCTAACTATGCTTTTGGTAATGTAATTGAATTCCAATTAGAAGAACAACTTAAAGGTAAGAGCTTCCCTAACGAGGTTGATCGTATCTTTAAACAAGGACGTTTAACACCTAACCAATGGATGGTAGAGGCTACTGGCAGCAAGTTGTCAACTCAGCCATTGATTCAGGCAGCAAACGAATCATTAAAGAAGTTAGCAAACTAAGTAACTTAGAATATAAGTTTAAAATGGCATTCCGTTTGGGATGCCATTTTTTCTTACTTTTGGCATCAGAAGAATCCAATCACCAATAGAATCTTTCCTTATGGAGAATCAGTTTAAGAACAACGCCATACGTGGTCCCATTAACTCATGGCTATTAAGAATTTTGTCGGATTATATGCACTATAAGTTTGGCGATGTGAAAAGCGCTATGTTTAAAGATCATCCTGATATGGTGGTTGAGATTGGTTCGGGAGCAGGGGAGAACATGCGTTATTTGAGAAAAGGCACTCATCTTATTGCTATTGAACCCAATGTTCACATGCACGAGAGTTTGACGAAAACGGCCAAAAAGCATGGAATCAATCTAGAGATTCGTTCTTTAATTGGCGAGGCTATCGACTTGGATGATGAATCGTGCGAGTTCGTTATGAGTACGCTGGTTCTTTGTACCGTTAAGGATATAGAAGAATGCTTAAAACAGGTGAAAAGGGTATTGAAGCCTTCGGGTAAGTTTGTTTTTATCGAGCATGTTAGAGCCAAAGAGAAAAGCTTTCTGTCCTATCTTCAGAACATCTTGCACAAGCCGTGGCATTGGTGTTTCGAAGGCTGCCATACCAATAGAGATATTCAGACTGAGATTGAAGCCGCAGGTTTCTCAGAACTAGAAATAGAAAACTACAATTTGTATTCGGCAATTGTTCCCATCACACCTCAGATAAGGGGGATTGCCATCAAGTAAGAATTCCTCAACTTATTTTCTGACTATAATCCAGCCGCACTGTCAGGCTGTGAGAAACGCCGCTGGTGCGCGATTATATCGCGTTCCTTAGCTTTAAAACCAAAACCCACACGATAAAATCGTGCGGTAGCGGGGGATATCCTGACAGCGTAGAATACCTGTCAGTGTTTCGTACTGACTCCGCACTCCTGCATATTTGAATAGGTAATAATATAGCATTACAATTTCAGTTATATCTTTGCTTTGAATTTGCAATTACATATCTTTGAGATCGTCTGAGAGTTTAGAAAATCTAAACACTAGTTTGCTTTGTTTGTAGTAATGGCGCGATATCTCATATCATTTTAGCAGTGTGATATTCTAATAGTAAGAATATGAATGCTGTTTTTTGTAACAATAATTTATGCCAGAATTAGGTCTGTTTCTTACCAAGAAATCAGTAAGTAAAGCTATGATTTCCAAAAAGGCTGGAATAAGTAAATCAAGGATAAGTGAATTAACTCCTAACCAGAATAACAATTGTGAGTAAAAGAGTTATACCTGATTGCATTGGTATTTGATGTAGAGCCAAATGAAATAATGAATGAGATTTTTCAAGGATTAAACCTGATCACCACTAACTAAATTAATGGAACAAATTAATATAACTTCGTTGCACCTTGATTCTCCAATAGATTATTCGGAATTTCTCGCTATTTCTCATTCAGGTTCTCAATCTAGAGAGTCAAAGAAAGATTTAGGTCAATTTTTCACTCCAAAGGATCTAGCCATCTTTATGGCTTCAATTGCAGATGTTGATATTGAAAAGAATAGTATTCGAATCCTTGATCCTGGCTGTGGAACTTTAATACTTGCTTCTTCTTTAGTAGAGAAATTGGTTAGTGAAAATGTAAATATTGAAGAGATCATTGTTGATGCATATGAAATTGATACTTTTCTAGAAAGTGATATCGCTTGGTTAGGTGAGAAGTTAACTTTATGGGGAAGAGAAAGAAATATTAATATAATAATTAATCATTTCAAAGAAGACTTCATTTTAGCAAATAGGGATTATAATATTCCAATAAAAAACTATGATTATATCATTTCAAACCCTCCATATTTTAAGATAGGTAAGGAAGATGAAAGATTAGGTGTTTTTAATAAACCACTTAAAGGTCAGCAAAATATATATAGTTTGTTTATGTTGTTGTCTAGTTTTTTATTAAACCAAGGAGGGCAATTAATTTATTTAGTTCCTCGTAGTTTTACTTCTGGTTCGTATTATCAAAGTTTTAGAGAGCAGTTTTTGAACAATGTTTCAATAAAGTTTATTCATCTTTTTTCTTCAAGAGTTGCTGGTTTTAAAAAAGATAACGTTTTACAAGAGAATATAATTGTTAAGGCAATTAATAAAAATGACAGCCTCGATGATTTAATTCAGATTTCACAATCGAATGGATTAGATGACTTAAATCATAATTGTTTAAATGTTTTTAGAGAAGCTGATTTAATTAGAGATTTAGGTTCTTTGTTAGCAATTCATGTCCCAGTTAATAGCCATGAGCAGACATCAATACAGTTGTTTTATCAGTGGCATGATAATTTACAAACCTTAGGTTATAAAGTTTCTACTGGACCAGTAGTTCCGTTTAGAAGTAGAGAACATTTAAAAGAAGATACATCATGTGAATATTCTTGTGTTCCTTTATTTTGGATGCATAATTGTAGAAAGATGGAGTTAACGTGGCCTCTTAAAAAAAGAAATAAGCAAGAATGGATCATTGATAATTTAGAATCTAAATCAAAATTGGTTAACAATGAAAATTTTGTTATTCTGAGACGATTTAGCTCTAAAGAAGAAAAAGCGAAGATAGTTGCTGTACCTCATTTAAGAGACAGGTTTCAATATGATAAAGTAGGTATTGAGAATCATTTAAATTATTTATATAAAATAGATGGAGAATTGACGGAATTTGAAGTTTATGGTTTAAGTGTTTTATATAATAGTTCTATATTTGATTCATATTTTCGATCATTAAATGGAAATACTCAGGTTAATGCAAAGGAATTGAACTCAATTCCAATGCCTTCTGTTGAAATTATTATAAGAATTGGTCAAGAATATTTAGATTCACATAATCAATGTTCTAATGATTTGCAAAGGATAGAATTAATTGATAATATCGTTAATGATATTTTTGTTACACAAAATTGAGAATTGAAATGGATAAAATAAGTGAAGCTCAAGAAATATTGAAAGAATTAGGTCTTCCTAAAGCTCAACAAAATAAAATTTGTGCTCTAACCTTTTTAGCATTGTGTGGCATAAAACCAGATGATGTTTGGCAGGATGTTTCATCTAAAAGCTATACTCTTTCTAAGGGAATTATGGATTTTGTGAATGATAAATATGGACAGGATTACAAACCTAACACCAGAGAATCATTTAGAAAGCAAGCGATTAATCCATTTCTTGATCATAGAATAATTGATTTAAATCCTGATGATCCAAATTTATCTCCTCAAAGTAGTAAAACTCATTATGCTATAAAACCACTAATAGTTGAAACTTTAAAAAGTTTTGGGACGATTAACTGGAATGATGCCTTAGAGAATTTTAAAAAGTATCAGTTTGAGGAAAATATTGAAGAAACTGCTATCATTCAGAATATTAAAATTGGCAATTTTAAATCCATATATGATATGGAAATTGAATTGGGAAGATTTAATGTGTTTATAGGGGCAAATGGTTCTGGAAAATCAAATGTTTTAGAAGCATTAGCTATGATTGGAGCTTCGAAAGATAAAGCATTAGATCTCGACGGATTAATGAGTAGAGGAGTGAGAATTGCAAAACCAACATTAACACTAAGCTCATTTCTTGGAAAACCAACAAAGAAGAATATTTCAATTGAAGTTAAATTTAATGACTCAGAGACTGTTGTGGGCTCAACTTTTCAAAGCTCTGATGATAAAGACATTTATGCAAAGTGGAAAGATCAAAGGGAAGAGGATTTTAATACTATGGGTTTTATAAATTTCGTCAAGGAAATTTCTGGAAAAAAAGAATTATCAAATGAACTCACAAAAGAATTAGAAAAGATAAAGTCGAATTTATTAACACAGAATAATACTTATTCAAATAAGTATTTAAAGGTAATTGCGGATTTTCTGATATATAATTTGTCAACGCAGACACTTAGAGGTTTAAAAACGGATAGTTATAAGGTACCATTAGGTATTAATGGAGAAGGTTTAGATTTATTATTGAATAACTTAAATAGAAATGAACGACTGCAACTAGATAAATGTAAAATATTCTTTGATTGGTTAGAGGAGTTGAAATTTGACAAAGATGACAGTTTAAAATATCAGGGTTATAAACTAGGTAAGAGTGGATCGATCCTATATTTCTCGGATAAATTCATGTTGAGAAAGAACAATATTTTATCTGCGGAAAATGCCAATGAAGGAATTTTACACGTATTATTTTATTTGGCATTATTTATTAGTAGTAAAACACCAAATTTCTTCGCAATTGATAATATTGAAACGGCATTGAATCCTAAATTATGCAGAGCACTTATAAAGGAATTAGCTAATCTTTCAGAAACAAATAATAAACAAGCAATAATTACAACTCACAATCCTGCAATACTTGATGGTTTAAACTTAAATGATGATTCGCAAAGGTTATTTGAGGTTTACAGAACAGATGAGGGAATGACACGGGTACGAAGAATAAAATTCAAGAAAGATTTGTCTGATAAACCAATGAAACTATCCGAAATGTGGACGAAAGGTTTACTTGGTGGAATCCCTAATAACTTTTAGTATGAGAGTTGGGGTAATATGTGAGGGGCATACTGATAGAGCTGTTATTGTAAATGTTTTGAAAGGAATAAAATCTCTCGATTCATCTGATATCATAGCTATAAGACCTATAGCGGATTATGATGAAACAGATTTAGCAAATATTCCAAAAGATCAGTTTAGTACATGGTCAGTTGTTAAAAAGGAATGTGAAGAAAGGGAGAAGATTCGGAACTTTCTAAATATAGAGGGGCAAGAAAATGTTGTAATACATTTTGACTCATGTGAATCTGATGATTTTGGTGTTGCTAAACCTACGAAAGATGGTAACTATGCAACTAATCTTCGTTCTGCAATTGTTACTAAAATGGATGAGTGGTTAGAAGGTGAATTTATTGATGAAATAATTCATGCTGTAGCAGTTGAGGAAATTGAATCATGGGTTTTAACAATCTATGAACAAGGAGATTCTTCTGGTAGTGCCGATCCTAAAGCAAAACTTAAAAGATTGTTGAAGAAAAAAGATATCTCTTATAATCATGACTATAATGGCTTTCTAGAAATAAGTAAAGATTTTAAGAAGGCAAAGAATTTTAAGAAAAAGAAGTATAGAGATTATAATGCTAGTTTGAATGAGTTTTGTGCTGAATTAGAAGCTAAAATAGAATTATAAATAGAAAATAACACAAGGCTGAGCCACCCGCTCAGCCTTTTTTCTTTCATTTCTAGTGTAAATTCCCACCACACCAGCTTTCAGTCCTCCCAATCCCAATTTACAATCACATCAGTAGCATAAAACCTTTTAAAGCCAGGGGAACAGCCCCAAAGCCAATGGAAATAGTACCCAAGTGCAATATAATGTCACACAAGTAAGGGGAATTGCCTCAAACCGCGGGATAGCCACACCTAAGCGCGATATAATCATTCAAAAGCCGGGGGAATTACTAAAAACGACAGGATGGCAGTGAAAAGTCGGGGGCGCTACTCAAAAGTCGGGGGCGGTACGCCAAAATGACAGAAAGGCACGAAAAATAGATTTTTACCAAAGCATAATTCCTAAAACATGATAAGTATCATAAAAAAAACACTGAATAGGATTTGATTTTTAGAGAATGAACTCATAATTTCATTATGGCAATTAAAAATAATATTTTGAATTCAATTAATTAGTAAAGAAGAAGAGCAAAGGACTCGTTTTGTATTCATATCAATTTTAGTAGTATAGAGTCTAATTTATTTGTTTTTCGTTTTTGCTTTCCTTATTTAAATTTAACAATAGCTCTTGTTTAAGTTGAAAAAGAGCGTTTAAAAAGTCATGTTATGAAAGAAAGTTATTTAAGAGAACTGGAAAAAGGCCGACTATTAATTTTTGGTGTTTCGGCTGATGAATCTATTAAGGAGCGTATTAAACTGATATATCCCGCAGAGCGCATAGAAATGGGTAAATCGCTTTATGCGAAAAATAAAACAGCCTCGGAGGGGCAAGATACCGAACGAATTGAATCGAGTCAGGCAACTCGGGTTTTTAATGATTCTTACACGACGCTTCACGATAAGCTGATTCAGATTCGTAAGGTGGGTCGATATTTTTTTAAAAACGATATTGAGTTAACAACCCTTTTGCGTTTAAATAAGGAAGTGCCAACGGCATTCCCTGAGTGGAAAGCATTGGCCGATGATACTGTAAATGCCATTATTTCACACGAGGCTATTCAGGAAAAATTGACATTGGCTGCTTTAACACCTGAGGTGATTTTAGCAATGCAAGTTGATTTAACTACAGTAGATGAATTAAAGCTGACGGCTGAAAAAGAGGATGGAGAAGCTCAGCAAGCTACTACTCATAAACAAGAGTCCTATATAGAGTTTATGGCTTATTGCTCTGATTTACGTGCCTGTCTTGATTTGTTTTATGAGGGAAACGAACGCCAAAAGTTGGAAGTTTTGGGAATAGTCGTTAAATAAATAGAACACTAGTTATTTTGAAATGCCACTTGATTATTCGAGTGGCATTTTATTGTCAGGCGAGTATATAAAAGCCATAGACTATAAGCCTTAAGCCCAGGTAGATTGAGCTCGTACTAGCGAGATCGGTAGGTATGATTACTCTTTGAAATCGCTCACGATACTTTAGAAGACTGCTAATTTGAAAATTGCAGGAATAAAATTACCCCCATTAGAACTGAAACTAATGGGGGTTTCTTAATTAATCATGGCATTGATTAATCGAGACCAAAAGCGTAATAGTAATTTCCAGGATAGTCCTTATAAAAACCAGACAGCATAATACCATCTTCTTTTTGGTTAACGTATTTCTTGAAATCCTCAATACTACCAATAGGTTTATTGTCTACGCGAGTGATAATAAAGCCTTCATTCATATTCGTTTGGCGTTTGATAATACCCGGTTTAATTTGGCTAACGCGTAAGCCAGCCGAGATATTAAGTTTATCCAGCTCTTTATCATTCAGTTGTTCAAGTTCAATTCCCAGTCGGCTTAGAATCTGACCTTTCTCTTGTTTGTTAAGACTAGTGTTGCCCTTGTCATTTCTTAGGACGATGGCAAATTTTTTTGTTTTACCAAAGCGATCAATTTCCAAATTTAGTTTATCACCAGGGCGGTGTCTGGCAACAATCTCCATAAGCTCCGAAGTCGATTTTGTTTTCGTTTCATTTACTTTTATTATCACATCACCTTTTTTTATGCCAACGTCAGCAGCAGCACTATTTTGTGGCAGACTATCAACATAAACACCTTCGGTTACTTTAAGGTCTTTTTCTTTAGCAAAGTTTCCATCAATATTTCGAATCAAAATGCCAAGGTAACCTCGTTGTACAAAACCAAACTCCAATAGGTCGTCTATCACCTTGCTAACAATATTCGAAGGTATGGCAAAACCATAACCCGAATAAGCACCCGTTGGGCTTGCAATGGCTGTGTTAATACCAACTAGTCCACCTTTAAGGTCGACCAAAGCGCCACCACTATTGCCAGGGTTAATTGCTGCATCGGTCTGAATAAATGACTCTATAGCGCTTCGATTTTGTAAAATATTGATGTTTCTACTTTTGGCACTAACGATACCTGCTGTTACGGTTGAGTTTAAATTAAATGGATTACCTACGGCAAGCACCCATTCGCCCACCTCAATTTTGTCTGAATCGACAAAAGGTATATGTGTCAGATTTTTCTCTTTTATTTGCAGTAGCGCTAAATCGGTTGTCGGATCGGTTCCAATTACTTTGGCTTTATATACTCTATTGTCGTGTAAGCTAATTTCAATATCATCTGCGCCATCAATCACATGGTTGTTGGTTACGATGTAACCATCCGAATTGATGATAACACCTGATCCTGTTCCAACTCTAGCTTGTGGTCCTCTTTTCTGAGGATTTCGAGGTTGAATACGTGAGTGTGGACCGAAGAATTCTCTAAGAAAGTCATCTTGGGAAAAATCTCTGAAAGGCGAGGAGCCTTGCTCATACTTTTGAGATCTTCTCAATTGTGTCGATTTGATATGGACAACTGCATCCATTACTTTTTTTGAAACATCTGTAAATTGTAAGGGAGTTGTTTCACCGTTTTTAGTAACAGAATAACTTGCGCCTTGCACAGGTGATTCTGTAATGTGTTGAATTTTTATAGCTTGTTCATTTTTGCTGAAAAATAGATAGCCACCTAATGATATAATTCCTCCCATAGTTGCAGCTAAAAACAGTAGACTGAATTTTTTCATATTCGATATTTTTAATGATTTTTAGAAATGGCCAGCAACATAAGCCTTGTAGAATTAGATACTGACTAAAAATTTACGTGCAAAATCTTAAAAGGCAATGCCCAATTGATATAGATACTCAATGAGTTTAGGGCAGGCTACAAACCTGCCCTTTGAGATTATTTTATGGAGATCATTCTTGATGGCTTAGGTTTTGCCTCCTCCTTTTTAGGTAGGTGAATACACAGAATCCCTTCTTCATATTTGGCTGAAATCTTATTGCCATCAATTAAATTTACAGGTAGCCTAAACGATCTGCTAAACGATTGATATGAAAACTCCTTACGTGAATAATTATCTTCATTGCTTTCTGTTTCATTCTTGATTTCTGAGGAAATGTTTAATTGGTTATTATCCAAATTAATATTGAAATCATCTTTTGTCATACCTGGAGCTGCTACCTCAATAGTAAATTCCTGATCGTTTTCACGAATATTCACAGCTGGCAGAGTTGTGTTTGTATTCGAAAAGTTCGAATTGTTCCAATCCATTAAATCTCTTGATAAGAAATTATCAAATAAAGATGGAAATAAGGTGTTTGAATTTCTCTTTACTAGTGTCATGATAAATCCTCCCTAATTAATTTTTTTGATTATTAAATTATTAATAGTTTTTAATTAAAATATTGGAATCGCGATCCACTTGTTTTTGATCAAATTAGATGCCAAAATACAAGTGTGTTATGTTATTTAGGCTTGTAGTGTGCATGTTCACAGGTGTTTGTCGTGTTTTGGTGTTGTTGTGTTACGATTTGATAGAATGAAAAATTGACAGTGTCTATTTGAATAAATGTCAGATTGTCGGCAATTATTCAGTTGAACAGTAAAAATGACATTTAACTTGCGTGATAATTTAATTATTACTTAGGCATATCGTGCCAAAAACAATTGAAGGATCGCCAAGTATCAATAGAAATTGATCAAAAAGAGTTAATTATTACAAGATTGTTAAAACGCAAAGGTTTTCGTTGCTAGCCCTTTAAAGTCAAGTTGTCTGTAATGCTTGTGATTAAAATGATTTGATATTAATGAGTGTAGTTTTAATAGCCTAATATAAAGAGATATTTATTGGGGAATTAGTCACTAACTCGCGCTCATATACCATAAGTGGACAATAGGTTTTCGAAAGTTTGTGTTTTATAATAAGCAATACCCTTAGGCACAATTCTCTCTAACCCGAAAAAAGGACTGACTTCCCTAGTTAAGTAGAATCTGATATTAAAGAAAAATAATAATTGTAACTATATGCCAACTAAATTCTTGCTTAGATGTTAGTCATAACTGTGATAAAAGCTTATATTTAGATTTAATTTATAACTTTTTATTATGAGTAACGGAACAGTAAAATTTTTCAATGCTTCTAAGGGATTTGGATTCATCACTCCAGAATCAGGCGACAAAGATGTATTTGTACATGCTAATGGACTAGTTGATGAAATCAATGAAGGCGACAAAGTAAGCTACGAAGTAGAAGAAAGTCCAAAAGGATTGAACGCAGTAAATGTCAAAGTAGTTTAATCGATTCCTTTGAACATATTTGTAAAGAAAAAGCCTGTCGTAGTTGATAGGCTTTTTTATTTTGCAGAGCACGGTTTAAAAGAAATATAGAAATACAAAGGTTTCCGTTGCTAGCCCTTTAAAAACAGGTCGCCATATTTTTGCGTGATCTGAAATTTTGCTCAATAATTTGGAATGAAAATTAATATCATATTATCAAATTCTGGTGAAGATGATTTGTTCGATAATGTCTAAATTCATGGTCTAACCTGAAACCCTCAATAGAATGACGAGAGAAGAGCGAATGAAATTTTGTAGTCAGTGTTATAATTCCAAATTTGATACAAAGCAAGGCATTGTGTGTAGCTTGACCAATGCAAAGGCCGATTTCGAAGATGAAGGACTTAAAAATGTTTTTTGTAATTGGAGGCATTGCTGCAATAATTAGCGGCGATATACCTAAAGGTCATTCACAAGTTGTACAGCCTGCAATCCAACAAGGTAGATTATTAGCAAAAAACTTGATAAATAGAATTAATAAAAAAAACTCATCCCTTTTCGTTACAAAGAAAAGGGTCGATGGCAACAATTGGTAAAAAAAGAATTGTTGCAGATATTGGTAAATATAAATTTGCAGGATATTTTGCTTGGATATTATGGTTTTTTGTGCATATATTTTCAATTATTGGATTTAGAAATAGATTACTTGTAGGCATAAATTGGACAATAAGTTACTTTAATTACGAAAGGAGTAATAGGATAATTATTAAAGATTATAACAATGATAAAAAAGACAGCCAATAGACTTTTAACCCTCTTTACTCTTATTAAAGAGTTTCTAGTGCTGATGTTAATATCGGTACTCATATTTGTTATTATGAACCATATTGACCATAAAGAAAATCAAACCTTATTAGTTACATTTTTGATTTTCTTTTCAGTTCTCAAAGTTTACATTTTGATTTCTAAAACCTTGAAGAAAATGGAAGCTCTGACAAGAATCAATCATAAAATGAATCACATATTGCTCTTTTCAATCATTATAATATTTTTTATTAATATCTCTTTTACTTTAGATTATTTGTGTGTTTCAGAAATTTACACAGACTCTTTTTTCGGGTTAAACCTTAATCAACCTTTTTTATTCAAGTTTTTTGACCTGCTGTATTTTAGCATTGTTACATTTACAACAGTTGGGTACGGTGATATATTTCCTTTTGGGAAAGCAGTAAAATTTTTAACAATATTAGAAATGACTACAGCATTTATAACTATTGTGTTTATAATATCAAGATATACTAAAAACAATGGGAGTAATGAAACAAAATAATAAAGAAAAAATATCATTAATCGGTTCTGTATCATTAGGTACGGGAGGGATCTATATTTGGCGAATCAATTAAATATCTCTTCTGCTTATCTTTCATATATGTTAAAGAATTATATGGGACAAACAGCTCAACAGCATATTCATGATAAACTCATAGATAAAGCCAAGGAATTATTATCTACAACCGAATTATCTGTTAGCGAAATTGCTTACCAATTAGGTTTTGAATATCCTCAATCGTTCAACAAGCTATTTAAAAAGAAAACAAATATTTCTCCTTTGGCATATAGAACATCCATTAATTAAAATGCAAAGGTTTCCGTTGCTAGCCCTCTAAAATCAAGCAGTCTACTATGATGTCGATTAAAAGGATTTGAGTATCTTTAATTTCGATTGGTAATACTTACACTATAGAATCATAAAATATTAGCGAATGATAGAAGAAATTGTAACGGTTCACGATAAATTCTCGGTAGAGATTAAAATGGGCTACGAGGCCCGTAAAGATCGTAAGGTGAATGAGTTTTCGGTAAAAACTTGGTTGTTTATTCCAAGTAAGCTCGATATCAATTCGTCTACCTATAAGAAAGAGGACTTTTACAATGATTTTAACTCCAATATTCGCCTGATAACACCGCCTTATGCCTTAAGGGAAATTGCTCAGGGCGAGCATTCTGTTTTCTCTTATTTGGAAGATGCTTTTAAGAAGGTTTCTAATTATTCTTCGCCAAAGAACGAGGCCAATTACGAGTATCATATTCGTATGTTCCATTCCATATTAAAATCGGCACTTCGACGTGAGATTCAGCATATTCTTAAAACCGATATGGCTGACGATAGACGTTTCCTAATTGGTGAGTATATCGATAATGTGAAAGCTATTGCGAGTCATTATCGCGACCTGCGCCGCATTGTGAATGTGCCAACCATGCAAAAGGAAATGTACGATTACTATTTGTTTGGCGATGAGTTTATGAGCAATCAGTTTGAGCAACACACCTATTATTTGCATCGAGGTCTTAAAAAGATGTATGCCACCGACTTTGAACATTCTAAGGATAATATTCTGAATCTGATAAGAGATGAGGTTGCCTACAAACGCTCGCAAGGCTATTTGGTTGTGGAGAAAGAATCTATCGATAAAAACCGTTGGTTAGTGCACCGTCGTGGCGTATTTAATAAATATTTTGAAGGGCAACTCTTGCTGAATTCACGAACAAAGAAAGAGGGTACTTTCATGTTGCAAGTACTCTATAGTGTGGCTGCTGGTTTGGCTATGATTATTGGTGCTGCACTAACGCTTATCTTCCAGAAGAGCCTTGGAACTTTCACCATTCCGCTATATGTCGCCTTGGTGATTATCTACATGCTTAAGGATAGAATTAAGGATTTGAGCCGTCATTATTTGGTTGGGAAAATCAATAAACGCTTTTTCGATCATAAGACGGTGATCCGTGTGAAGGGTGATGAGAAGATTGGTTGGTGTAAGGAGAGTTTCGACTTTGTGTCGGAAGATTCTGTGCCGTTGCGTGTGAGAAAGCATCGTAACCGTTCTCGTATTATCGATATTGAAAGTAGAGGCATAGGCGAAAAGATTATCTTCTATCGCAAATTGCTCCGCTTAGATCAGAAAGCCTTGGATAATTCATATGGAAATTACAATATTACGGGAGTAGCCGATATCATTCGATTTAATGTGTCGCGCTTTATTCAGAAAATGGATAACCCTGAGAAGCCTCTTTACTATCTGGAAGGCGATGAGTTTGAAAAACTATCTGGCGAGAAGGTTTACTTTATGAATATGGTTCTTCGCTTTAAGCTTGACGATGAAACGAGCTACCGTCGTTACCGTATTATCTTCAACCGTCGTGGTATTAAGAAGGTGGAGAAGGTTTAATTGATTTCTTGCACTTCTCTTCTGCTTTTATGTTACGACTCAGCATTTGAATTTTAATGACTTTGTGATGTCATGCTCTGACTTTGATTACAAGATGTTGATTGACGCAGATTTAAATGATTAAAATATGATTGATGTCCAAACTATAAAGATCATAAGGAAATCATATTTAATCAGCGTCTGAATTTTAAATTCTAAGAATGCTTACCTTTCACGGAGGAATTAAATTCCTCTTTCATCAGACCTATAAACTGCTAACAAATAATTAGAATGAATCGATTATTCAATTTAAGCCAAGTGCTTATACTTGCCGTGATACTGATTTCATGTAAAACACCAACTCCAAAAGATTTATCGAAGGAAAACCTTATTCCTAAACCTACAAGCCTTATCGCAACAGGTAGTTCATTCGATTGGACAGCTAGAACGAGAATCTACCTGTCAGCAGAACAAGAAGGGGTGCAAGCAATTGCCGAATATTTGACTGATTTTATTGCTCCAGCAACAGGATTTGAGACTGAGATTAAAACAACAAATAAGCTTAGTTCGAAAAGGGGTATTGCTCTGTTTTTAAATAAGGATTTATCAGCTTTAGGTGATGAGGGGTATAAATTGAATATTACCGATAAACGCCTTGTTTTGGAGGCTTATCAATTGGCAGGTTTATTCAGAGGTGTACAAACTATTCGTCAGTTACTGCCTTCTTGTATCGAATCTAAGGACTTACAGACAGGCCCATGGGAACTGGCAAGTGGAACTATAGAGGATACTCCAAATTATGAATACAGAGGCGCAATGCTCGATGTGGCACGCCATTTTTTTGATGTGGCTGATGTGAAGCGATACATCGATTTACTTGCTGCCTACAAAATGAATATTTTGCATTTGCACTTGACTGATGATCAGGGTTGGCGAATTGAAATTAAATCGTGGCCAAACTTGACTAAACATGGTGGTAGCACTCAAGTAGGAGGTGGAGAAGGTGGATTCTATACGCAGGCTGACTATTCAGAAATCGTGAGATATGCCCAGGAGCGCTTTGTAACGGTTATTCCTGAAATTGATATGCCAGGTCATACCAATGCGGCTTTGGCATCATACGCCGAATTAAATGCTAATGGTAAGTCGCCAAGTCTTTATACAGGGACTCGTGTAGGCTTTAGCACATTGGCAACCGATAAAGAGATTACCTATAAGTTTGTTGATGATGTAGTTCGCGAATTGGCAGCTATCACTCCAGGTGAATATATTCATATTGGTGGTGATGAGTCGGATGCAACAAAGAAAAAAGACTATATCAAATTCGTAGATAGAGTTCAAGAAATTGTGCATGCAAATGGAAAAAAGATGATCGGTTGGGCTGACATTTCTGCTGCAAAACTGAATGAGAATACATTAGCTCAATTTTGGCATACCAGAACCAAGACAGCTTTGAATGCTGTTAAGCAAAATGCGAAAATTATTATGTCGCCAGCAACAAGAGCTTATAACGATATGCAATACAATTCAATATGTCCTCTAGGTCTGCACTGGGCTGGCTATCTCGAGGTTGATAAGGCTTATGATTGGACTTTAGAAACAATTGTTGAGGGCATAAGCAAAGAGAATATTGTAGGAATTGAAGCGCCTCTATGGTCCGAGACGGTTGAGACGATTGATGATATTGAATACTTAGTTTTCCCTAGATTGGTAGGTTATGCTGAACTTGGCTGGTCGAATCACGCAGACAAATCGTGGGATGAGTATAAAGTGCGTTTAGGCAAGCATAAGACACGATTTGAGCAAATGGGAATCAACTATTACCCATCGCCTTTAGTTCCTTGGGAGGATTAGTTTAAGGATAGCCACTAAATTATATAGGGCATGTTTGTGTGAATGACGGTTAAACATTGAACGTCATCCTGAATTTATTTCAGGATCTCATAATTGATGTGTATTAGATTAACTTCGTTGATCTCGCATGCTAGGTACTGAAACAAATTCAGAATGACGAATATTTATAATAGCAAAGACCGCAAAAGATTCTTAATCTCTTTGCGGCCTTTCATTTATTATCTTTGTGGGAACCTTTTTATAGGGTAAGAATCACTTTTTAATATCTGTTATAAAATCTTTTTAACTCATTGGTGAGTTGCGTATAAATTGGCTTAGTAAACTCCACAAACAAATCTTGTTTAGCAGGAGGAAGAATAGGTTCGCTTACGCAAATCTCCAATTCTTCTTTAGTCAAGGCTCTTTCATCACCATTAAAGTGTCCCCATTCTGAAAACCAAACATACTCGCCACCAAGTTTTTTGTTGTTGAGAATTCGCTTATTATCTATTTCCTCAATCACCAATGAAAGTAGGCCTTTAGAAATAACTTCTCGCTTGTGAATATGTAGCTTGGCTTTAACCTTATTAAATACCTTGATGGTTTCACCATTTTTAAGCTTGGTACTTCCAACTTCAACACTATCTGCGCTAATTACATTTTTCTCAATATCAGTGTCATGAGTCTCTCCAACAATAAAGTCTTCGAAACGCATAGCAATCACATGATCAGGATACTCTAATTTCTCCATTTCAGCTTGTTTAGGCGTATAGAAACGAACAAACTTGCGTCTAATATTGTTAGTTATAAATTGCGTCACTTGATCTTGAAAGAACTCAGCACTATAGCTATATTTTACTGAGTTTACAGGTATGTGCTCTATAATAACCTTAAGTGTTGCCATATATTCGGCTTCCTGCATCTTGGCAACTGCATCTTTAAAGTTTGGAACAAACTGATTAGCCTTGGCAAACTGAGAATAGGCTCTTTTAGCAGCCGAGCGCGTATTTTCAGCTAAGTTTCTCATACCTGCCTGATAACATTCAGGAGCGGCAAGTTGTCTAGCTTGATCTTCTTCGACTCTAAACGATTGAACATTCGAAAGCAGCCGCAATGCAGCAGGGCATCGGTTAATTTCGTTATACATTCTATTTAGTATCTGATATTGCCCAATTGATTTTGTATTCTTCATCTGGTCAGATGAATTCAATAGAGAAACAATTTCTCTTTTTGACCATTTAACGGCTAGAGGGTAACTCTCTAATAAAGTTTGCTGAGCTTTACTTTTATCAGGGTTTGATCTTAGTCTATCAACCGATTTCAATACTGCTGTGTAGTAGTCACCTTGTTGCAAGGCTTTTTCTCCAGAGCTACAAGCTGTAGTGATTAGAGCTAGTATAATTAATGAGTAGTAGAATAGTTTCGTCATAAGTATAGGTTTAGATGCGTATGCAAATTTAAATTTTTATCTGAGATTAAGACAACTTGAGAGATGAGTTACCTCAATTTTATACTATTTAATCCAGTATGGAAGCTGAATTGCAAATATTGAACCAAATTTGAAAATGGCTTGAGTTTTCTAAGAATTGGTTGCTTCCCCTCTTATTTATTATAGTTTGTAATCTTATAAATATGCTTCTCTGTTTTCTTTGTAGGTGCATTTGCTTTTTATAAATTTGGGTAGCTTCATGTTTGTGTTGTATTTTCATAGATGATGAGCTTAGTTCTTGGAGTTATAAATGAAAAATAGACTTGGATGAAAATTTTAATTGTATTTAATCGAGAACCTTACGATAATACTGATGTAACTTGGAATGGCCTTCGATTAGCTGAAACACTAAGAAGCAAAGGTGAAGAAGTTAGAATTTTCTTGATGAACGATGCGGTTGATATGGCTAGGGATGCTTGTAAACCACCTCAAGGTTACGATCAAGATTTATCGCAAATGCTTAAGGAATTGATAGCAAAAGATGTTGTTGTGAACGTTTGTGGAACTTGTAACGCTCGATGTGGTATTTATAAGAACCAGCCTTATTTTGAAGGAGCAAACAAATCGACTATGAGTGAGTTGGCAGATTGGGTTATTGATAGTGATAAGGTTTTGACCTTTTAATTAATAATGAATTTAGAAAGGATAAATAATGAAGTTTAAGCTAGGTTTTTTATTTGTTGTAATCATTACTAGCCTTAATGCGTAAAGTTTGTTTGCGAAAGATGTAAATCATAAGCACAAACAAGATCACCCTAAAAATGAAATAGGAATCGTAAGTGCTCCTGTTTATTTGCTTAAAGAAAAAACGATGGCATATAGTGTTCATTTTCATTACTTACGTATGATTGAGTATTCAGAATTTGGTTATGGATTGGTTATGAGCGTTTGTTAAACGAACATAAGCATAATGTCTTTGGACTAGTTGGCTTATATCGACCTAAAGATCGAATAATTTTTAGTTTTTCTCCTTGTGTAACATTTGAAGATGATGAGAGTTCGGAACTTAACCTATCTCTACATTTTGAAACTGTGTATGAATTCGTGCTTAATCGTTTTCATATTGGTCCAACACTCGGATTCGCTTACGATTCTGAAGACTATCATATTAGTCTGGGAATACATTTTGCATATGGATTTTAATCTCATAATGATTAGTAGAAAGATATGATAGCAAAAACACCAAAGCCACCTTATTATGCAGTGATTTTTACCTCTGTAAGAACGGAAGGAGATAAAGGCTATTCTGCAATGGCAGACTTAATGCTGGATTTAGCACAGAAGCAGGATGGGTTTCTTGGAGTTGAAAGTGCTAGAGAAGATGTCGGTATCACAGTTTCATATTGGCGAGACCTAGAAGCTATTAAATCTTGGAAAGAAAATTCAGATCATCGTATTGCTAGAGAAAAAGGACGTAATGAGTGGTATCAGAACTTTAAAACAAGAATAGCAAAGGTTGAAATAGATTATGAGTTCGATATGTAATCTTGAAAAAAACAATGATGACAACTTAAAACCATTGCGTGATTTTCTCTCTGATTTCATCAAACTTATGTTGGAAAGAATTCGAATTTATGAAGAGAAATTTAGAGAAAAATTGTTTCTTTGATCTACTGTTTTGATGGGCTATTGTGTGGTAAAAATAAATAGAACTGAAACGAAGCACGATTAATAGAAACAAGACAAAAAATATTAAAGATGAATAAACAAATTCTTGTTACCGGTGGTACTGGTTTTATTGGATCACATACAGTTGTTGAACTACAAAACAATGGGTACGATGTGGTTATTGTAGATAATCTTTCGAATTCGAAGATTGAAGTTTTAAATCAGATTAAAGAGATTACAGGCATACTTCCAAAATTTGAGGAGTTTGATTTGACCGATAAGGTAAAGGTTGATGCTTTTTTTAAGAAGTATTCAAATCTTGAAGCTATTATTCATTTTGCTGCATCAAAGGCAGTTGGTGAATCGGTTGATAAGCCATTAATGTATTACAATAACAATTTGAATACATTAATGAATATCATGTCATGCATGATTGAGTATAAGGTGCCAAACCTTGTGTTTTCTTCATCATGTACTGTGTATGGTCAGCCAGATAAATTACCAGTAACTGAGAAAACACCTCGTAAAGAAGCAGAATCTCCATACGGAAATACAAAAACTATTTGTGAAGATATCATTCGTGATACACTTAACGCTTATCCTGAATTGAAGGGTATTGCTTTGAGATATTTCAACCCAATTGGAGCGCATGAAACAGCTAAAATCGGCGAGTTACCACTTGGTGTTCCTAATAACTTAATTCCATTTTTAACACAAACTGTAGCAGGGATTCGTCCTGAGCTGAGCGTGTTTGGAGATGATTATAACACGCCTGACGGATCAGCTATTCGTGATTATATTCACGTTGTAGATTTGGCCAAAGCTCACGTTGTAGCTATTGAACGTTTATTAAACGATAAGAATAAAGAGAACTGTGAATATTTCAATGTAGGAACAGGTAATGGCGTTTCTGTACTGGAGATCATTGAATCATTCGAGAGAGCAACAGGAGAAAAGGTACCTCATAAAATTGTAGCACGTCGTGTAGGTGATATTGAGCAAATTTATGCTGATACAACCTTCGCTAACGAAGAGTTAGGCTGGAAAGCTGAAAGTACACTTGACGAAACACTTCTTTCTGCTTGGAAATGGCAAGAAAATATTGGAGAGTAATATTGATCTTAAAAAGATACTTTCAACGCTTATCATTGACTTGATAGGCGTTTTTTTGTGCTAATAAATCAAGAATTAGATTTATTAGAGATTATGATTTTAGTTTTCATAAATAGTGTTATTGAGGATATGTTTGTTAAGTTTACATGTGTTTTAATATAAATCATAATCTAGATTACATGGAAATATTTATTACTATCCTTATAATAGCTTTGCATGTTTTTGTAATATTTGATGCTGTAACAAAAGTTAGGCAAAGACATGGTGTTTATCGTTTAATCTTAGCTTTTATTCCTCCAGTATTCGGGCCAATAATTTACTTGTTAACTCAAACGAGAGGGACTAAATTAGAACGAAAGAGATTATACATGAAGAATAAAAGAAGATTTTCGCAAAACTATAAGAATAAAAACTGAAATTTTAATTACAAAGAAAAATGGAGGAAGAAAAAACAGGGATTCAAGAACTGAAAGAGTTTGCAAAGAAAACAAAGCGAAATATTGATTGCGATGAGAATGCATACGTCGCGAGTGGTATTAGACCTCGTACTTTGGTTAAGCAGCATGCCATTATATCTAATTTGGCGGAGAATGAAGCTTATTTCGTGAATTATTGTGATATGGCGGCTATTGGTGATAGTGCCATGTATAGCGGTTTCTTTTTTCCTGTTGAATTTCCTTCTTCAACTCTTGTTAAAGTTCGTCAGAAAAATATTCTCGACAAGATGAAGCTCTTCTCTAAGAAGTCTGAGTTTAAAACGCAATCGAAAGAATTCGACTCCAAGGTCATTATTGAGGAAAATGACGAGAGAGCCTCTGATAAACTTTTCATTAGCCAGAGTCTTCAAAGCTTGATATTAGAAATCTTTAAACTAGATCCAAGACTTAAGCTTTGTGTCAATCATATCGATACAGGAATTGTTCCTGATTTGAAGAATAAATCAACACTTGGAATTTATATTACGGAACAATGGTTGCTTGATGAGCAGTTAACTGAGAAGTTGTATGC
>TARA_R110001583_G_scaffold188684_1_pt1 | contig 26555 bp, 22 predicted proteins | sample TARA_R110001583 | Tara Oceans TARA_R110001583 (sample SAMEA4398432) | marine metagenome | biome: Polar Biome; feature: [MES] marine water layer (ENVO:01000295) within the mesopelagic zone...; material: water (ENVO:00002006), including particulate matter (ENVO:01000060) such... | reverse complement strand
AGATAACATTACCTTTGATGCGTTTTTTGCTAATACCATGTTTCAAAATGCTTGATTGAAATAACAGTTATATCGTAACCATTGACATTTCCTATGGCACATGTACATTACAATGTATCATCAACTTATGTGTTGACAGAAGAATGGCTCGCAGTAACCCTTTTGCAAAAAAGAAAAACAAAGAGAAAATACAAATAGAATCCCACCAGATTGTTTCAACTCAAGAAACTGCTGATGGGTTACCTGTATTTGAAACACCAACCTGCAATGTAGAAATTCCATTTAAAGATAATAAAGGTAACCCCCAGATTCTCAAACTGGATACTATAACCAAAATCGATCCGTCGAAACTTTCTATCAAAGCTAAAAAAGGGAAAACATTCATACCTTGGTTTCATGATTTATTTCAGCATTCACAAACTGACGCTGTACTTTTGGTCAGGATTTATCTTGAAATTCGGCGAAATGAGGGTAGCGCGACCCAAAAAAATGCAGCATTTCGCGAACTTTCCAATTATCTTATTAATACTCCCAAGCGATTAACCTCAGTTACCTATAGAGATTTTAGCGAGATCGGACTAGCATTGAATCGTCTAAATTATAGTCCACAATTCGCAGGGTTAACAATAAATTTACTAAAACGAATAATTGAGCATGCTCCCTCTATATCCGACCAGATTAAAGAACAGATCAAGGCTTACGTCCGCCCAAAAAACATTGGAAATAGAGTCGTTAAAACTGCTAATGAGCGCATTCAAAATTCGAAAGTCAACAATGATTATTCCGATTATGTGATGTTTCAAATATACGCTTATACAAATGCCTGTTTACTGGAAATCAAAGAGACGCAAGAAAGACTCTCAGCTCTATTAAAGGAGAGTGAATCTCCACACCTTTTAACCGAAGAGGGCGTCAAACACTACAAGCTATTAATCATAAGTGGGACTGAGCATGACTATGAACAGGCATTGAGCATGGAGCTAATCGCTCAGCATCGAATAAACCAAGCCCAAATAGCCCTCCACTTAAAAGTCAAGAGTGGTTGGGATATTAAGCTTACAAAAGAGCTACTCACTCAATGCAAATACCAAGAAGCATTAGATAAATTACCTGCCGACCTTAAAAATAATAAAGATGTGGTGTATCTGTTTATGTCAGCACTAAAGAATGGCATAAAGGATAATAAAAAAACGATTCAGTTAATACTCAAAAATATCGGTTCGAAAAAGCAGCTGAGTATACATGCAATAATTCATAATAGGATGAATCACAATCGTGATATGTGGCATATTTTTAAACAATATATTGCATTTCGGTCTATTTTATATCAAGCATTTTATGGTGACAGAAAGAACAGCCATACCCCTGTAGATAACAAGAATTCATATCATAATGTAGTGTTAGGTTTGACTTCGCATTTTGATTTTTTAGTGATTAACTTACTGATTTGTGAAACGGGCAAAAATAGGGAAGTCGCCTTTAACCTACCCGCATTTGTCAATTTAGGCAAGTACACAACATCAGTACTTGATGTTGAATCACAGTTTTCTTCGGAGCCATCCTGCTGGTTATCGAGCTTTAAAACCAGAGGGCATGTTAACAATGGTGGTGGATCACAAGAAGAAGATATGGTTGTGCCTCTGAACACTCCTCTTTTTAGCTATTTAAAGTTACTAGATTCATTAAGGCAACAGTCGCACCCTGACCGAGAACTTTTCTTTCAAGTTTTAAAACCCAGTTTTTCCAGATACGCATCACTATTTCCCACTCATTTGAAAATCCGGCAGGCAAATGGTGATAAAGTTTTAGGATTGATATCAAAAAAATACCGCAAAGTCTGGACAGGAGAAGTGCTACTTGAATACCTAGATGGTATTCAAAACAAAGATGACTTGATCAAAGCGATTGGAGAGGATTTACGCAATACTATTCCGCTAACGTACCTTCTTCAGTCCAGCAAAACGGAAACTATGCTAGCTAGTGCTATTGTGGGCCTGCAAGTGCGTTTTATTGATCATCATTTGGAGCTTGCAGCACAAATTAAGCTAGAGGGTGAAAAGCCTACTGGGAAACGAGAGAAACGATTTTTCTGTGATTGCAGTGATCCGTACACCCCAGATTATGCGCCTGATTTACATATCGAGTATTGTAGGCAATTTGATATGTGTCTCGGCTGTTCAAAAGCTGTGATTTACGAAGAGCACTTGCCCAACATTATTTATCGGTGTTTTCAATACGAGGATATACTAAAGCGCAGTCGTAACTTGTACATGGCGCATTATGAGACCAAACACCAGAGAGCGAAGCAGGCGCTTGAAAGGTTTAAAGCAAAGGCAGTTAGTGGGGAGGAAAAGCATGCATTCGCGTTTAAGCAAGCTGCTAATGCGTGGGGAGAGCCAAACCTACATTTTTTACCACCACTTATTCATCCAAACATCAATCATTCTAATATCATTCCTTTTATCCAAGGAGGTAAATAATGCCTGACCAACATCAACTATTTACCGCATCAAATCAGTTTTACGACCACCTATCAAGGAATGAGTTCGACACGTTGGGTAAGCAGCAATGGCAAGCATTACGGGATATTGAAGCGCAATTCGATACGATGCCTATGACAGAGTTTAACAATGTGCGTTTTTCAACTAACACATGGCCTTTAACTAACTCTAATACAACCATGAAAAATATCCATTGGCATAAGGCTTTGCTAAGTGACGGCAGTAATTTCCCTTGGGTGTTATTGCTAAAGCTATCAATATATTACCGTATTGAACAGCTGAAGCTCTCCACTACTTCCTATAGTGCGACAGTTAGTTTCTGTCAACGCTGGACACCGTATTTACAACGTGAAAATATTCTAGTTTCTAAGGAAGACACTCCTTTTCTCCCTGCCAACATTATCACAAAAGAGACGTTGCACGACTGGTTTGTCGATTCTATCAAACATTCACCGTTTAAGGATAATTCCCAAATCGATTACTGGTCACACCTAATCGCAAATAGTGCGCATGCATTGCCTAAAACAGCCAATGTATTAAAGGCAGATTTTGAATTACCGTGGAGTGGAATTAAAAAACGTAATGGACTGTACCCTTCTAGTCTATATCTCAACCAATTGTTAGGTTCTATGGCAACAAGAACAGAAGTATTATCATTTGTGCCATTTTCGTCTATAACCCTTTCTAAATTATTAGATAACGCTATTCCGGTTTTCACCGACCATGCATCGGCGTTAATTGATATTTTTAAGACCTTCAAACAACACTACCCGCAGAATAGCACCAAAGCAGAACTCTACAACGATGACAGTTTCTCTCCAAATGACTATTTTCGAGCCATGAATAGTGTCATAAAAAAACACAACGCTGCACTCGACTGTTTTCCTAAGCTGAAGCAAACGGTTGGAAATAATTTTATTAGGACAAAAAAAGGAAATTACAACCTTGGCCTTTCTTGGCTCTATGATTTGCATCAGCAATGCATTGCAGCGACGACTTGGATAGTTCTGCTGACCACGGCGCTGCGTAATGTCGATATGAGAAAATCACTTATGCGTGATTGTATTGTTCCAGACCCTGATGGTGGATTGCTAAATTATCTTGTGACAGATATTCAAAAAGTCAGTCTTATAGATTATCCAATTCCTATTCCGAAGCTCACCGTGGATGCGATTGGGTTTTTAAACGATATTAATTTCGCCCCAGATAATAATAAGTCTGACTACGTGCCAAATTTAATTACGCGGTTATTTCTTCACAGAAAATCAGAAAACTGGCATCTAGATAGTGGAAACCAACTCAATATTATTCTAAGAGCATTTGCTGAGGGTAATGGTATTGATCTGCTTGACGGCTTGGAAGATAACGATAATGAGGAGGGGGTTGCCCACCGTTGTCGCGCGACAATGGCAGAATGGATTGGCACCAACTCACCACTTGCAGTTTTAATTGTGAAACGCTTGTTTGCTCACGTTAATGAAATCATGCCTGATCACTACCTTAGGAATAATAAGAAAGTTATTGAAGAGCGCAAGCGTATTCAAAACGAAACCTATGAAGATTTAAGCGAAGGGGCTAGTGAAGCCATTGTTGATAATAAATTTTCAGGAGGTTGGAAAGATAAAATAAAGTCCGATGTGGCTGAAATAAAAGCCAAACTAGTGGAAGATAATAAGTCCTTAATTGGTGATGAACTTCGTCAAACCCTAAAAGACCATATCAAAAAACTTTTGATTGAACGGCTCAAAAATGGAGATTCACTTGGCCTACAAACCCCCCTAGGCTTCATATGCATGCGCAACCCATCCTCTACAGAACCTGCACCATGTTCAGGTAAGAGGCAGAAAATAAAAATGGAGAATGCAAATATCGACAAACGCTTTATGCGGGCTTTGCAGGTTTCCACCTTACCAAATCTTGATAACTGTCAGGGAGCAAGCTGCAAACATTCTCTTTTGTATGAAAATAGTATGACGGAACTTCTACTGAAAACTTTCCACTATTATGTTAATTATCTCAAAGGTGTCGGGCAATTTAATGTAGAGCATATGGACGATGAAGCTGAGAACTTCATTAATTTATATTACCCACCACTAAAAGATGTTTATCCAGAAATTGAGAAAGAACTCAACAACTTGGAACTTAGCTGATGTCCCAAAATACACCACCCGAAGAAAAGCTTGAGGCATTAAAAGACACACCTCCCAAAACCCACGAGGAAAAGATTGATGCACTTGAAAACGTGTACGCTGCACAAACTGCCAAAGCGATTTCTAGTAATAAAATTCGTGGTGTGGCGACAATGGAGAAAATATGTGAGCTAGCTCAAGTTGACAAAAAACATGTCTATGGACATACCACATGCCCAGAAGAAATAGCTAAAAAATATGCGGCTTTCAAAGAGCGGGTTCAAAGGTTCAACGCTGACTTTGTTACAAGAAAAAAAACGATAATAGAACATGGAGTTTCGGACGAGATTAAGCTTCAAGATGCGCAAGAAGACAACCATGCACTTAAAGCAGAAGTGGTTGGATTGGAAGCGAGAGTTAGATTAGTACAGATCAAAAATCAGCAATTACTTGCTAAAAATACTCTCCTGCAATCCATAGCTGATTGTGATATTACACAAGATGAAAAGATATCCCCCCTTTTTGATATCACTATTAGCACTATTTGTCCTGATGATCACTTAGAGAAGGATGGACGGTATAACTTTCATAATCCAAAGGAGCGTGAAAAGGCATGGAATAATGCTCGAACTGAGTTTGCTAGGCTGATGAAGCGTAAAGTACCTCAGAGAGTTTATTTGCTTATGGGGCCCCCCTGCGCAGGTAAATCAATTTGGGCAAAAAGTAAGAATATAAGACCTGATCGCCACGCTGTTATTATCGACGCTACTAATCTAACAGCAGGCGAAAGAGCAATATGGATAATGCAATCATTAAAAGCCAGCAATATAAAAATATGCGTTGTCCGCTTTATCGTTAACTTTACAACAATCGCAGCCAGAAACACACAACGAAGTCATAAAATGATTGATTCTGATGTGCTTAAAGAGAAGTTTGAACAACTTCAAGAAGTTAACCCAGAGTTCGAAGAAGTTGATGAAATTATTTTCGTGAGGTCTGGAGATGAATGATAAATCTGAGTTAATCAAAAAGTATGATGATAAAGGCTTGAGCTTCCAAGAACTCGGAAAATTGCGACGAATATTACTAGGAGAACTCTTAGATAGCATTGTGATTGATACCGATAATATTAAGCAATGGCTGGATGAGAAAGAAACAAAATTTGACACGTCCAAGCTTGCCAAAGCAGTAGGTTATGACACTAAGGCCCATAATATACGTCAGTCCTTTAAGAAACTAGTAAAAGGGCATGAAGATCAATTAAGGGAGGATAAAATCCTTAAGGGTGATGCAAAACTCAATACACAAATCCGAGAGGAAAATGTAAGGGCATTTACCACTTTTTTAAATGAGAGGCTAAGCGAGCCTGATTACAATTGGCCTAAAAATTTAAAGGGATTTCTATACCGCAAAGGTATCTGGGGTTACTTCTTAGACACCCCCCCAAAGGATGTTACATATCTACCTTCGTTTTTTAATAATGATGAAAAGATGGAAGAACTCCTATCAAGCATCGATGTGAAAATTGCTAAGGAGGAAGTAAAAAGTATTGGTTACGAGAGAGAATCAGCATTAGATGAAATGTCTGAAACTATGACAAGTTATGCTCTTTCATCACTCAGGCAGAAGCTTAAAGCTAAGACAGAAGAGGTTGTTATGCTTAGAGTAGACCTTAACGATTTACAGCTAAAACTGAATCAATATGAGTGGAAGGAAAAAGCCAGATTAAAAGGTGAAAAGGAAGCATTTAAGTCTGGGAGTATTCATTAGTGCAGAAACAAAGCCATATCATCGGAACGGTGTCGAAAGTCTTATATTGTGATGATATTAGGCAAATAATCCACCTGAATACGACCAATAAAGTCGTAAAAGTCTTGGTCAATGCTCCTCTTGATTTGGTCGAGCCAAATGATCACATTTCCGTTCGTGGCACATTTGATTTTCATTCAAAATATGGCACACAATTTATTGCTGATGATATTAGCCACCGCGCCGTCACTCAGGAGCTAATAAAGAGTTTTATGATGTCATCCGACGGTATTGGCGAAAAAACCGCAGAGAAGATTGTAGTCGGCTTAGGCAATGACATACTAAAGGTTCTTGAAGATAGAGATATTGAGAGTCTTTATTTACATGGAAAGATTTCAAGAGCAGCGGCTGAAATAATATGCCGCAACTGGCATAAGCAAGCAGGTAAAATTCAACTGATTAAGTTTATGAATGATGTACTGCGAGACACCGAGCCATCCAAACGCAATGAAATGATGAGTATAGGAAAGAAAGCCTATCAGTATTATGATGTCGAAACTGTGCAAAAGTTAAAAGAAGATCCTTATAGAATTTGGTCTTTTAGCAGTTTTGAGGACGCATCACTACTAGGCGATGCATTATCAGTTCGGCTCGATGATAAAAGAAGATTAATATGTGCAGTGGAAGATGTTCTTTACAAACAACTTGATGCTGGTCATACACAATCTTCTCCATTAGTTTTTGCAAATAAATTAGCCAAGCTGGTAGGCGGTAATTTAGTTATTAAGGCTCTGTATGCCGCATCAAAGGAGTCAGAGAAAGAGTGGCCTAGGCTTGTTGTTTCTGAACCTGACGATGTTACTTTAACGGAGTTAGAAAAGCTGTACGCTAGGAAATTCGCACTACCTTCGGCAGTGATAATGGAAAATTATGTCAAAGAAGCATTGCTGAGCAGGATCAAGAACGGAATTCTCAATATTCAAGTAACCGACAAAGAACTCCAAGACTACAAAATTTCTGGTGGTTACCACCTAAGTAACGAACAACAAAATGCTGTAAAAACCGTTCTAAGTAATGCTGTGACCTGTGTTTCAGGTGGAGCTGGGACGGGTAAAACATCAGTTCTTTATTGCGCTCATGGCATTATTACAAATGCAGGTAGTAAAGTACTTCAAGTCGCGTTATCTGGGAAAGCATCAAGAAGGCTTGCACAGCAGACAGAACAAGATGCTACAACGATTGAAAAGCTGCTCAAGAAGGTAGAACGGGAGCCTAATTACCTAAATCAGTTCCCCTCACCGCTAATATTAATTGATGAAGCGTCAATGGTTGATTTGCATACCATGTATCGTCTTCTGGCGATCCTAGAAAAGAGACCTGCAAGACTGGTTTTTGTTGGGGATTGGGCACAACTTCCACCCGTTGGGCCCGGACTTATCTACCACCAACTAATGCGTTCTAAGCTAGTTCCGAAGGTTGAGTTGAAGCGGAATTTCCGCTCGCTAAAAGAGATTGTTATTGCCGCTAACGCAGTTAAAAAAGGCGACCTATTTGAGTCAAGTAAAACGGTTCGTATTATTCAATGCGACAGTGAAGAAGAAATGAAAGAAGTGGCGAAAAAGGAGTATCAGTGGAATCTTAGTGCAAAATCAGTCCATGTCATTGCAGCAAGAACCAGAACAGTGGCGGATATTAATATTCGTTTACAAGACTTGATTACACATATGCGAAAAATCATACCCTGCTCTCCCCATTTTAGAGAAGGCGATGCTGTCGTTTACAAAGCAAATAACGAAGACCTCGGTATTGTGAACGGCTCTACTGGTATCGTATTGAGTGGCAATGATGATTCAATAGCGGTCAAGTTCGATATTGAAGGCGTAATTGCCATTCCAAAGGAAAATGTTGTTAGTGTAAGAGAAGGTGAATACCTATTACAGCATGGCTTTGCTCTAACTTGCCACTCGGCTCAAGGTAGCGAGTTTGACGTGGTAATTGTTGTTGTTGAAAATATCCCTTTAGTAGAACGTTCATGGCTTTACACGGCAATAACCAGAGCAAAAAAGAAGGTTATCCTAGTGACAACAAAAAATGGTATAAAAAACACCATTGACGCTGGGTTTAAGGCACACAATATAGATGTAGGCTTCCACATATGAACAATATTATTGAAATAAACCCAGACAAGTCTATTTATAAAACAGATACAAATGACATTCAGTATCTCTCGGAGGTACAGGTTACCAAACGCAGAGATAATGAATTTCCAATGATCTTAATAAAAGATCGTGGCTACATGCACATGCACGCTAATGGTTTTTTATTAACGCGTTACCATCATCAGAGCTTCATTGATGAAAAGCTGAGATCAGTCACTCTAAAAACTATTGCAAACTATGCAGATCACATTCGTTATTGGCTCAACATCTGCGCTTTGCTAGGAAAGTCATATCTGTATGCTGATTATATATTCTTACTAAATGTACTAAAAACATTACGAGAAGATGACATTGCAGAATCTTCTTTGGCTCAGTACATTGCAACATGGCGCTTGTTCTACAAATATCTCGATGTAATTGATGTTCCTCACCAAATGGATCTGCCCGATAAAATTATTATAAGTCGATTGATATCAGATGCTGAGGAGCAAGGCGACTTACTCAACTACACTCGACATTCTAAAAAGACTACCGTTACTGTCGATCCGCTTATTGATTCCAGAAGAATTATTAAACGCAGCTCTTATATTTCACAAGTTTTAAGTAAAGAACAATTGAGAAGCTTTATATCTGAGCTTCGTAAAGATGACGTAATCTATGGGGTCATGGCCAAAGTTCAGTTTGATACATTGCTTCGCATTAACGAGTTAATCACCTATTTTCCTCATACCAGAAATAACCGGAACCCTGATTGGGAATGCTGGGGCGAAATGTACTTACATAGTAAGCAAACACAAAAACTAAGCTTTATCGGAAAAGGAAAGGAGCGGTCAATCGACATTGATATCCGCACTATGCAAATAATAGAAGATAGGTACTTAAGCTCAAAAAGACCTGATTCAGACATTCCACTATATGACGAACGTAAACGTAAATTTATAACGGAATATCTGGAAAGTAAGGAAGGGCACAGCAGTCATTTTTCCCATGACAGTGACGTTTTATGGCTTACAAAAGAAGGTAGGCCCGTTTCAACGGGCATGTACCAAGAAGCTTTTAGGAAAGCAGCGAAGATACTAAAAGCTTCTGGCGTTATTCCGAAACACATCAATCTCAGACCTCATTCGATGAGGCACACAGGCGCGACACTACGTTTAGTGAAATATAGGGAAACGACAGGTGTAGCGATTCATGTTGATAACGATGGTGATATTCATTCTTTTCTACAAAACCTACTTGGACATGAAAATATGAGTACGACTCATAGGTATATTCGAACTGTAAGAGATAAAACCTTCTCCAATCTAGCAATGAAAACGATAATCAACAATGAAGAGGTTTGGGCTAATGAAATTGAAGATAACCCTGCCTTGAAGAAAGGTGTCAATGCAATAAAGAGTGGTTAGCACGGTTATCATTTAGCTATTTATAGAAAGGTATTGGCAAAATACCATGCACCTCTTTCCATTTAAATTCAGTGTATCACCTGCCCATTCGATTCTCCCGTCACAAATTAATCTCTCTACCGTCGTTAAAGTATAAGTTGTGCGTGAGCGAAACACAGTCATAATATTTACTAAACGCGACAGGGGGTAGATCGAAAAAATCACCTTTCGCTCTCATCAATCCAAATTCATTTGACGAATAAAATTTCCTAAACTAACTTTAGATCTATCTTCAGTTTCAAGGAAGAACTTGATGCCACAACACACCCCACCAATCGTACTCGTACAAACTTGGTTGCAATTACTGAACTCCGGCGCAGAGAAAGAAGCCCAAACTCATGCTAAGCGGATGCTTGATGGCGCTTTTGGCAGTATTGATTTAGCTATTGAATATATCGAGCAGACTAACTAGAGGTTAAAGGCTTAGATATCAGCTGTTTTTGTATGCTGATACTGATTAGGTCAGTTTAGCCAAAATCAGAGGCTTAATTACTGTCGTACGCCGCATCCCTGCGGCTAAATAAAAATTAGTCTAATTTGGAAGCAACAATACACTTTTACCTTGCTTAAATGTAATATCGACTGGAATTTTAGCCTCTGTCAAACGTTTAAGATCAGCAGACAGTTTTTCTCCTATTACACCTTTTGCTGCAACCAACTTCCCAACACCGCTGTAATCTCCATTACCTTGCAAAGTTAGGATAAGTTCGGATAACGCGTCTATTGCACTACTCATCTTCGATATATCAACTTTGTACATGCCATTCTGATCACGTGTAAAGGCTCCTTGCTCAGCAAAGAAATTAAAACGAATCATGTTTGCTTTTCCATGAGCACTGGACGCACCAAATCTAACTGAGCGGAAGATGCCAGCCATGAACGTAACATAGTAGTCCTCAATAGCACCTTCGGTGATGGCACCTTTTTCTAGTAGTTGACGGATCATGTATAAGCCCAGAATATCCGCTTTACCTTCCTCTAAGGCCGATGCATGTTCTTTCAATGCTTGTCTAACCGTTTGATCTGAACCTAACACTTGTTTAATGCCTAAACCATGCGAAATTTCGTGAAACATTGTGTTCGCAAAGAAAGCATTGAAAGTGATGTACGTTCTTTGTTCAGGAACAATTAACTGGTCTGCAATAGGGAGCAGGATGTTATCAAATTTTGCTTGCATCGCATTTTTAAGTTGTAAACGTCTAGTGCCTTTCTGTAGCTGTACTTCCTCATCGTTAGGCAAGTTGATGGCGATGGTCTTGCTGCCTGCATTACTGTGACCAGCGTAATAAATAACATCATAAGCATTTAAGTCAGCGTCAGTACCGGGCATTTGTGCTTTGTATTTTTCTGGTACTGGTAATCCTTGTTGAAGTTCAGGCAAATAGTCGGCAAACTTAGCGAGCTTTTCACTCCAAGCCAGATCCTTAATCAAAACGTAAGATTCAAACGATGCACGATAACCAAACAGCTGATCTTCATAGTTTTCAATAGGGCCAATCACCACATCAATAGGATTTGTTTTCATGTCCATCCAAGCAATATCAGATGGCTGATAATTGTCTGTTATTAATGCTTCAGCACGCATGTTCAAGTAATTAGCAAATGATTTGTCTTCTGCATATGTCGCAGCTTTTTTCAGAATACTGGCAGCAAGCATAAGTTCATCATTGTATAATTCAGAATACATCACGCTTACTAATTGGCCTTCTTCATTCCTAATTATTGTCGAATATAGTCCTTGTTTATCTTCGATAATAGCCGCATCAAATTCTTCCTTTGTCATATCACTAGGGTAGAATTCCGCTCCGAGAGGTTTGGCTTCATATCCTAAAAGGAAAGGTTTGTCACCGTTGAGTCTGTCCCAAGGGCCATAATTAATTTCTGCAAACCTGCGAATTTTAGGATCAGAAATGTTAGCAAGAAACAAACTCTTATCTTCACCAAAAGACTGTTTCCAAAATAGGTCATCCATTATTTTGGATGCTTCGATCAGCAGTGATAGCATTTGTTTTTGGTTCTCGCTCAAGCTACTTAAACTAGCGGTCAGTTCAACAGGATGATATATATCTAGCCTCGCATCAGTTTCAATGAATTTGGACTGTGTTGTTGATTGAGTAGGTTCTGTAAAACATGCAGATACTACTACCGCGCAGATCATAATTAGCCCAATCTTTTTCAGTTTAAATTTATAATTCATTATTCATTTTCTCTTTGTTGTTTTTTAATGCGTCATTATAAAATTTTATGACCTGATGATGACATACTAATGTACGTCACATGATCAATATCAACGAGGTTGGAAAATCAGTATTATACGTGAACCACGAAACATTGATAAAAACTAGTTACACAAATCTTCAACGAGGAAGAGTAAACGACTGCTTAAACAACATTACTATTAAGGGCTTAATAAACGCATGCAGAAATACAATGTCGTGGAAAAATCTTAATGTTCTTTGCAGTTCAACCTTGTTATATTTGCTCTTTTATAGAATTTAAGTGAGCACGATTAAAATTGCATTCCATTTTTAGTCACTCAGTGGTGTTATTGCTGTCAAATAACAGGCTGATTTCAGCTTCGAATTTTCCATCATGCCAGTGACCCAATGATCTTTTGCCATCTGGAGTTATGCGTTCAAGATATTTTGGGTAGTCAGGATTTTTACCATAAAGGGTATTTCCTTTTTCTAACAAATCTTTGCTCAACTTTCCTGACTGACTGTCCAGCTCAATCATTCTAGAAAGCGCCATCACATCGAGTTTATTCATTATCATTATCCACCCCGCCCTTTATCTTTTTTACGCTATCTAAATCAACCAAGTTGCACTCAAAAATTTGGTTTTTGGCAAAGATTTGAATTTTTACTTCTGTTCTATGCAGGTCTTTGACATATCGACAAAAAAAACCATAGGTAATAACGTCATCTTGTTGAATTGCTCTAAGGTCGTTTAAACCACCATCAATGACGAATTGCCTCTCATCCAGTTGGTAAGCGTTGCGAGCGTTAAATTGCTCGCAAGCAAACGCTGAGAGTATATCAATAGCTTTTTTGGGAGCTTCAATTTGGATTGCTAAAGAACAATATGGCATATCTACTTATCCATTTGAAATTACAACTTTTTAGGGAATGTTAGCCATATCCCTCTCTTATTTGTGATTTCATCAAACTTTTTATCGTTATTTATAGCTCCACCGTACTCAAGGAGACTCCGGGCAAGTTTATAAACGCCATGCTGAGGGTGATTTTTATTTTCATGAGCTGAAGTTAGGCTTGATAGATGAACATTTTGTATTTTACAAACCTCAAATATTGGCTGATATCCAAGCGTTAGGAATTGCTGTGCAAGCATTTCTATGAAACCAATCATATATTTGACATACCAATTTAGGTTGCAAACAGGTAACTGAGACTTGGGAATTTGAATGTCGGTGCACCACTCTTGCACTTTAAGAAATACATTTTTATCACCACTATCGTCAATATCATTGAATTGACAGTAAGCGTAAATATTTTGCTGATATGTTGAAGTTTTTAGCCATATACTTACGGGACGACGGACACTTTTCCATGACAACAAGCTATCTATAACTCGGTTGGCAGCATACTCCCCCCACTCTAGTGTTCTCTTAAAACTATCAAAATCGTCTTCGTACTCAGCGTAACTATTCAATATTTGTTCAATTTGATAGTGTTCGATAGCACCAAAGTCTTTATTCACTATGAGGGCTATCAAACTCACTGGTAAGTGTTCTTTGGATTGAAACTCTACTTTCAGTTGGTCTTGATATTTGTCAACTAGAAACTTAAATGACGCTATTTCGTGCGGCATCAAATAATACATTGGAAGCTGCATGCTTGAGCTTTCGAAATACTGATCACATTGTTGCTTTAACTCTTGCCAAGTGTGGCAATCATAAAAATGAGCAATGATCGTTTGAGACATCCCAAGGCTTAAACCAAGCGATTTTTGTAAGTTTCTAGCATGAGCTTTATTGATTTTTAGGCTGGGGCAATACTTTTGAAAAGGCATTTATAATATCTCCACCTTGCAGCTCGCAATCACAAGTGTAGTGATATTAAAAAGATATTTAATTAAAAATATATGCGCTGCATTGCTTTACCTGCGAGCTGGTAGGTCGCGCTTAATAACCCTTAACAAGGATAAATTTATGTCTTTAATTCAATGATGTCAATAATTAATTGCCTCCTGTTTCGCACCTAAAAAATTCTTAATGTTAAGAAATTTTTAAGACTACTTGGCTTTGATTCTTTGTAGCACTGAGTCTAAATAGTGGGTTTGTATTGGACATATTATCTATCACCTTTGAACAGTAGGTGTTCAGTCGGGTCACTTGCAATTAAAAAATCAACGGATAACACCAAAAGTCTAAAGAAATACTGATTATCTGAACGGCCCTTTTGTATCAATACTTCCCCCACAAGATGAAGAACACGAATAATTATAAATGGAACACAGCAGATATTCCGATTTGGTTTAGGTTATTGGATATACGATTAATTACACTCTAATCTTATGCTTTTTAACAAATTGGACGACTGATTTCATATCACCAAACGTGTCTAAAAGCATTTTCTTATTCTGATGACTGACTTCTTCATCTTCGTCTCTAGAGAGTAAGCACCAAGTCTGTACAAGGACAACAGGAGGATTTAATAGATTGATATTGGCGTTTATATTGCTCATGATAATTCCATTTATTGAGGTTCCTTTAACTAAAATGTAGTAAACAAATATTGATTTTGCATTAGCATTTTTTGAATATTATTAGGGGAAGAAAGATGAGATGCTAATTAAACTTTGTTAATGAGCCGAATGTTTAACCCGTGGTTAAACATATCAACTAAAGGAAAAAATATGAAAAAAGCTTTAGCTGCTTCATTGATTATTATTTGTTTTTCAACAACCGCAGAAATCAGAAGTGTCCACTGTCCTTTAGGTTGTCCTAGTTTAGAGATAAGGAATAGTGATGTAGTTTTTAACCACACCTACGCTCTGAGCAATAATTCTGAGACTAAATTTGCGATTGGGTCGCTTATGAAGTAGATGTATTGAATTTTGGCGATAGCCCCGGTCGAAAATGGGGCAATGACCCGCTTGTTGATGATAATGAATCATTAGAGGAGCCTGATTTTAAAGGCGCGTTCAAGCAACTGAAAACTGATCGGGGTCATCAAGCACCTTTGGCAAGTTTTGCAGGACATCCACATTGGAGCGAACTGAATTACTTATCCAACATCACCCCTCAGAAATCAGCACTAAATCAAGGATCTTGGGTTAAATTAGAGAGTGCAATTCGAGAAGCTGTACGCTTTAGACGTTCTTTGTTCGTTATCACTGGTACGTTGTATTCAGAGGATGAAAAGCCGTTACCACTGGCAGATGAAGCACATAAAATTCCATCTGCATATTACAAGGTTGTGTATGACAGGAAAGGTAACTCAGCAAGCTTCATTTTTGATCAAGATTTACCTAAAAATGCAAAATATTGCGATCAAATAATGTGTAATAAAGAAATGAATAAGAAAATTTTATATACCATGCCTAACTTTTCAGATGCTAGTGAGATTATGACGCGACTAGGTTGCTAGTGCACTTCACTTTTGTATTGCTTCGAGACACTAAGGTTTAGGAATATCTCTGGACAATGAAAACTCCAACAAAATCAATGCTTAATTGACCTAACTATCCATGTGCTTTATCTTGTGGTTACTCGCTAACCCAAACAACTTTTAAGATAATGACAAAACGTAAAGCAATTCCTGCCGCGACTAAATTACGCTTATTTTCTGATTCAGCTGGCCACTGCCAAAGACCCGAATGTCTTGACCCTCTTTACCCGATGGAGCTAGGAGGGTTAAAACATATCGCTGAGATGGCGCATGTTCTGCCTCATGGTGAGGATGGCCCCCGAGCCAATGAGACGGTCGGTGAGGTATATGATACTGACTCTTTCGAAAATCTAATATTGTTATGCCCTAAATGTCATACCATTATTGACAAGCATCCAGAGGCATACCCTCGTCAAACTATTCTTGCTTGGAAGCGAGAGCACTTAACGAGCTTATGTTTAAAACAAGGTATCCGATCATATGAGACCCGTAACGAGGTCAGAGAAACACTGGATAGGCGTCTAAAAGAAAATAAATTGATTTGGACGAAGTTTGCACCTGTTGATGGAAGTGAGTTTGAATTCAATCCTGAATCTGAAAAGGCTGAATTGTGGAAATTAAGAATGAAAAGTGTCATTTTGCCTAATCATTTTCAAATTCAATCGCTTATAGAAGTGAATTTGCATCTCGCGAGCAAAACTGAGCAGGAAACTTTTGCTGAGTTCAAGGAGCATGTTCGTGGATTAACAGATAGGCATATTAATGGTGTTTCTGGGCAAGCAATACGTTTCCCCCGGCAAATGGAGAATATTTTCGAATGAAATGGCAGGTTGAATATGCACTTAAAAACTTAAGTAAGGATTTAGCGCGAACTAAAGCTGAACACATTGATGGTGAAGTTATCATGATTACTACGGAGAATAAACCGAATGTCGTAGCCATCATATCGGATGCTATGGAGATAAATAAAGGCATCGTACAACACTATATTAATGAAGCTCAGGAGGTTGACTTTATTTGCGGTTATAGAAAAGAGTGTGTTTGGGAAGGTGAAGCAATAAAACTTCTACAGTCTAAGAATATAGGTTGGGGAAGTTTTGGTACATTAAGTTCAGCAGCACTCTATGGAAACGCAAACTTTGCCGAACATAAAACTTATACTTTTTCCAATAGACTTATTCACCAATATGGCATAATTGAAAGTGTCAATCGTGAGTATGATCGAATATTTCAAGTTAGGTTAAAGAATGGTCGCGATATTAGGATCGGAATGATTCCTGATTATGAACCAACCGCCGAAAATGTTCGAAAACTGTGGGAACGGTTTGGTGCATTAGATATTGCGTGGAATATAAACCCAAACGGCGAACCAACCGAAAGCGCACAAACTGCCGGGAAGGAGCTAGGATGCAATGTGCTAAAAACAGAGGGCATGAAGGCCTATTTACAATCACTGTAATGAACGCAAATGAAATTGCGATATACCTATTGGAAAGTTGTAATTCACTCAAACACTTTGACTCATATATGTTTGGTTCAACTTTACATGGAGTTGGCTGCGATATAGATCTACTTATCGTTGGCCCATCAGGGACTGAGTTATCAATTTTAAAACAAGAGATTGATGACGCGGGTAGCGAACTTCCCTTCGATGTCCTGTACATGAATCCTTCTGAAGCAATCGAAACTAATTTCGTTAATCGCGAGAAATGTATTGAACTGTCAATTTTAGCTTCAAATGCCCTTCGATAATTTGAATCACTATTTATTCTAGTAATTGCATTGTAGAAAAGTGAGCTATGTTAGACAAAAGAAGAAGCCAACTAAGCAATTGTTGGCAATTAGCATACAATATTTATAAATTAACATATCGTCACCACAACCAACCAGATCGCCGTAACCAATTAGATTATTGTAAAAACGGAAGTTCATTACCAATTAGTTCTGATAACAATTGATAATAAGATGCTTTTTCATCTTGAGAATACAAATTAAACATTTTATCGCTATTATCATCAGCCAAATTAAGGTGCGGAACAATCTCCTTGTCCTTCGAAGCCGAAGCATGATAAACAAAATAAGACCCCATATTATCCCCCAGTACACGACGACCAGTTATAAACGTCATTGTTTTTAAGGACGTTTCTCTAAACTTTAGCTGCGTATCCACGACGTTGAAATCTATCAGTTCGCTCATATGGTATTTTCCATTTTTGAGCATAAAATCAGCTTCTAAACCGGCTTTAGAATCAATAACAAAGTGCGGGACAATTTTATGTTCGTTTATTTCTGAGTCACTTTTAGCAAGTATATTTTGACGTTTAAAATCATTCTTTATCCGTGTGAAAAAACGTGAGTTTGTTTTAACAGGCTGCCTAGACGAAAAAGGTTTTACTAGGTTGTTAAAAAGACCGCTGACATATCCATCATACTCACCAATATGAGACACGCTGAAAGAGGAAATGTCACTAACGCGAATACCTGTGCCAAATGCCTTTAAAGTATTAAATTGCTCCTCAGAGGTTTTATCATATCCACAAATTTTCATTATGGAGCCATCCAGTCTACTTAGTTCAGATGCACTAGTACTGCCGTCAAACATTCTTACCTTCGCAACATTATTTAACAGGCGAACATCAGCTCCAGACTGTCTATAGATAACTATCCCAATATTTATTGTCTCTCCCCGCTTAGGGTCTGGGATATATTTTATCAACGAGTAGTCAAACCAAATCATTTAAAGCCCCCTAATAATTTCAGAAACTCGAAGTTTCATCTTTGCACCATCCCACCAATCTAACACTTCCGTCTTGACGTCTTTTTCTAGCCATTCGTCAGGAATTTTTTTAAGTACCCTTTCAATGGCTGAAGAACTAACTTGTTCAATACTTTTCAGTGATTTTATTGCAATTGCCTTGTCGTATTTATTGTGTTCACGCACTACTTGATGACAAATTTGTGTATTAGTCATCTTATCACACAGACTTTGGAACCCGAATGCATCAACCTCATACCAAGCTCTGCTGTAGTCAAACGCTAATCCAATCATTGAATTATAACTTTGTCGGAACAAGTAATTACCAAAATGCCGATCTAAATTATTTATAAATAAATCGAAACCGTACACTCTACTTAAAAACATATCTAAATCTCTTACTGAGACTTTTCCGGTCAGTATATCTACTACCTGATTAATGTCTTCAATTTTATGGACCCCCCCTTCCCACACAGACCCGAAAGCAATTGATTCATCTCTCATTGTAATTAGGTCATAGCTTGGTGTTGGTATATCAATCAATTTAGCAAGCTCGTAGCAAAAAAGTTCTGTCGCAGGGATGTAACCAGAACCTTCTGCTATAGTTTTAACTGCATAATCTTTATTATTTGAACCAGTAACAATAACCTGTAAATCGGCTGAACCTTGGTCATTTCGATAAATATGTGTGGCGTGAATAGGTAGTAATTCACTTTGATATTCCACGTTATTTCGTTTCGCCATTTGTAACTTAATCTGACTCTTTTGCATCTCACTACGTTCCTTCAGTTCAATGGACTTTTACCCAATTCATTTATATATTGTACATTTAAATCAATTCTGACGAACAAGCCAAAACTTAAGTTCCAAACCATCAACTCTTGGTTGATATCATAAGCCAAAATTAGCCAGCAAAGATGACAACTTCCCACTATCACCATGCTTTATCAAGTCATGTACCATACCGATAAACTTATCCATATTCTCAGAGTCCTTTAGCAATGTTCGTGCGTTATCATTCTGATTTTTCATGGCATTAACAACTTGCTGTCTGACGACTTTATCCATGTCACCTTTTAGGGCTTGTTCTTTGGTGTTTTTCTCAATTTGTTCAACGCATTTAGCGTCATTCTTTACCTCACTTGCTATCTGAAATATGAGATAAAGCTGTGATTCTTGGGGTGTGATATCCCCGAACAACAGACTTGCCTGCTCAATCAAATCTTCAATGAACTGCTTTTCCCGGTCAGTAGCATCCGCCACATTTGCCGTTATCGGTGTAAGCTCTCCCGCTGTACCCGTATCAGGCATGTTACGCTTTTTGATGGCGTAGCCTTTTAGTAGCATTCCACTTAAATCTATCTGCTCCGGTGAAACACCTTTGAGGCGTTTAGCGAGTAGCTTGGCAAAACCAGCAAAGTTTTCGAGGTCAGCATCAGCCATTTCAAGGAGTTGGGATACATAATTATAAACATTAACAAAGCGTCCAAGGTTAGATTTAAAGCGATTTAGTTCTTCACGCTCTTTTGTTAGCTCACTGCGTTTTGCTTCTGCTATGTCTGACGCTTTCTTATCACCCGCCTTGTGAGACTTATCAAACGCAGCCTCGTAGGATTTAATTGCTTCGGTTAATGTCTTAAATTTCGCATTGAATACATCTGAAGCACGTTGAGTGGCGGAATACATTTTACGATGAAGTGCTTCATCTTGGCCGTTACCGATAAGCGCTTTTTGACTCGCTTTTTTGTAGTCTTCTAAGTCGGTACTATTGTAGATATTAACTTCATCAAGTAGCGCTTGAATGTCATAAACGACATTCACATCTTGCACATCGGATAGCTGAGAGCCTTCATCGTAAGTTTTGAAAGCATCCAAAATAGTCTGCGGTTCGTTCGCAAAATCAATAACAAAGGTTTGGTCTTTGCCCGGATAGGTTCTATTAAGTCGTGAGAGCGTCTGTACGGCCTCTACGCCACTTATCTTCTTGTCAAGGTACATTGCCACTAGCTTAGGTTGATTAAAGCCCGTCTGGAACTTATTGGCAACAATCATCACTCGATAGGAGTCTTGGTCGAATAAGTTACGTAAATCTTGCGAGCCTAAATCTGGATTTAAGTTGTACTCGGTATATTCTTTATCGTAATCAATACCGTATCCACCGTCATCTTCACCTAATAGTTTACCTTCGACTTTACCTGAAAATGCAACAAGCGCCTTGAAGCCCTCTAAGCCCTTCTTTGCGATATATTTATCAAACGCCAGTTTGTACTTAACAGCCTGAGGTCGGCCTGAGGTAACGACCATGGCTTTGGATTCGCCACTTAGCAGCCCCTGAACATTCTGGTGAAAGTGATTCATTATGAATTCTACTTTCTGGGTAATGTTGGTCGGGTGCAATGACTTCCAGCGAGCTAACTCACGATTTGCCATCTTCTTATCAACACGTTTGTTCGATACCCCTTTCTGCCCTAAAGAAAACGCTACTTGATATGGCGTATAGTTTTCCAGCACATCTAAAATAAAGCCTTCTTCAATAGCCTGTCTTTGAGTGTAAATATGGAAAGATTCAGGTTTGTTGTCCGCAGAGGGCATATCATCTGGACGCGGGGGACGACCAAATAATGTCTTAGTTGCTGATTTAGGTGTTGCCGTGAATGCAAAGTGACTCACATTCTTAGGTTGTACACGCGACTTTTGAATTTCCAGTAGCAGCTCTTCCACTGTCATATTGTCCAACGCGTCTTTGGACTCTAATGACAATGCAGCCCTAAGGCCTTGTGATGTGCTGCCCGTTTGCGAGGAATGAGCCTCATCAATAATCACTGCGAAGTTACGCTCTTTGAGCGACATGTCGGTGATGATAGCTTCCATAGCAAATGGGAATGTTTGAATAGTAACAACGATAATCGGCGCACTATTGCGCATGGCATCAGCAAGTTGCTGTGACTTTGATTTATTCGATGTTTTTCTATCGATTGCTTCAATCACACCATACTGGTGGTCGAGCTGCTGAACCGCTTCCTGCAACTGCGCGTCAAGTACTGTTCTGTCAGTCACAATAATCACTGAATTAAAGTGAGCTGTACCATCTTCTTTTCGAAGCCTTATGAGGTCATGTGCCGTCCAAGCAATCGTATTCGTTTTACCTGATCCAGCAGAATGTTCAAATAGGTACTGGTGTCCAGCACCGTGCTTTTTGACATCAGCGACCATATTATTCACGGCTTCTAACTGGTGATAACGAGGAAATATCAACGTTTCTGATTTATAAGGCCTGCCATGCTTGTCCACTTTGTCTTTAGTTTCTACGTAGACAAAATTTGAGAAAATACGTAACCACGTATCACGCTTACAAATTTCTTCCCAGAAATACGCAACTGGGTATTCCCCGTCATCACGAGCAGCATTGCCTGCATGACCATTTTTGCCCTTATTAAATGGCAAAAAGAACGAGTCTTGACCCGCTAATCGCGTGGTCATTGCAATCTCACTATCCGACATAGCAAAGTGCACTACAGCGCCGCGATTAAAGGTTAAAAGTGGCTCTTTCTTTTTTGAATTTGGATCGACAGGTAGCCTGTCTTTTTTGTACTGAGTAATAGCGTGGTCGATGGATTGCGTGAAATCGGTCTTTAACTCAACTGTCGCAACGGGTAATCCATTGATGAAAAAGACAAGGTCAATTTCCCATTCACGAGTCGGGTTGTATTTTAGCTGACGCACTACGCGAAGAATATTCTCATTATATTTGGCGATAACCTTGGGGTTGTTCTTATCTTCAGGTGCTCGCTGGCTCATAGTAATTGTGCCTGCGCCTGCCACTGAAAATCCATCACGAAACACTTTCATTGTGCCACTAGACTTGGCGATTAATGATTTTTCCAAGCGGTCTAATAAGACTTTTTGAGTATTGTCACCGTTTATTCGTCTTAGCTTATCCCATGCTTCAGGCTGGGTATTTTGTACCCAAGTAATAACATCTTCTGGATATAGAGCAAGATGTCTATCGTAAGCATCAGGCGTACCTTCTAGCCATCCATTCTCTACAAGCTTTTTGGTGATATACGTTTCTAAGTGAACTTCGTGATGTGCTGCCATTATGCTGTCTCCCTGACATCAATTTTTCCTGTGACTGCGGCGCTGATTAGGGCTGCTCGACGCTCCTTGAGGAGTGCGATTGATGTTAACGTCTCTTTTGTCAAAAAACTGAATTTTTTTTCAGCTTTGTCAATAAAATCAATTAATGCTATCTGCTCCGGTTTTGGTGGCACACAAATAATGAAATTATTAAAAACAGGCATTCTTAGTGAATCAACAGTAGATTTAGATCCACCGTCCATTGCTACTTTATGAAAAAGGTAATTTAAATAGTAAAAAAATAATTTACCATCAATCTTCTTGAAGTTACTCATCATATATACACGTTGATGGAAATCGAACTTTCCATTTATGTAATGATAAACCTTTCCTACGCCAGCACCATCACCAGCTGTTAAAACAGCCTCGCAGTCAGCGGTGTAACTATTTATCCGTTTAACAGTCTGCGATCTTACAAAAAACGGATATTTACCTCCATCAACAAAATCTTCCGAGTTTTTATCTCCAGTTTGAACGTCGCATAAGTACTTAAGTCGTATTGTTTTCCATGATACTGGGATCTCGCCGACCCATTTAACACTTGAATTTTTCATCTCTATTTTATTATCAAGTCCCTTGGTAACAACATGGGAAATCAAAGCCTGACGTTTTTCTTCTAGAAGTTTTATAAACAATTTTTTTTCTTGGATAAGAAGATCTATATGAGTGGTTTCTTTATCTAGAAAATCAACGATTTGCTCTTGTTCCACAAGCGGCGGCATTGGAGATTTAAAATTCTCAAATGAGTTCGTAGGTAAGCGCCATCTACCCACATGCGCGGCTCCTTGGCCGAGTGGATAGAAGATTTTATCTGTATATCCCATTTGCAGAAGGTATAAAAAAAATTTGGCAGAACAATTCAGATTTGTAAGGCTAAAAACTCGATAATCTGGGCTTGTTACACCTTTGAATTTTGACAAGTCAACAAAACCTGTGAGCAAGTCCATATGATTCATAGCAAAATCACCAACTTTAACTATTTGATATTTGGAATAGTCTGATGCTAATTGCCCTTCACCGGATGTAATGTCCTTACGTTTAATACCTCTTTGTGTTATCGATAAAACATCAAGGCCGAGTTTTCCAGCGATGCGCTTTCTTATTTCGAATAAGTATTTAAATCTTATAAATTTCCAATGGTCAGGAGTTTCTGTTAGCCATTGATCTCGGGTTTTTTGATAGCTCGGATACCGATTAATCACTCAGCCACCTCATCAAGCATATCCTTGATTCGTTTTTCGCAAGCGAATAACTCTTCATCAATTAAACTGAGTGGACGATGACCTCTGTATTCATGGAAATACCGACTGAAATTAATTTCATAGCCTACAATACCTACTTCACCATCTTTCTTATCACGTACTGAATAGTCAATAAATGCATCAGGTAAATTTGGAATTACTTCACGCTCAAAATACTCTTTAACTGTTTCTTTATAAGGTACAGCTTCTGTGTCATTTAGGGTGTTATCAACCACGAGATTACCTTTGGAATCTAATACTACATCCATGTCCTCGTCGCGCTCCATAAAATGGTTTGTAAATGCGGTCAATAAAGGTTTGCCTACTTTGCCAAATTCATCTTTGTTATTCTTTCGTTTGCCACTTTCTTGAATCCAATCGTAAGCACTTTGACTTAGGTTAACTTGGAAAAAGTTTATCCAAGCAGTTTGCTCCTCACGTTTAAGTTTAGTGAATGCAGCAACGTCGGTAAGTGACGCTATCTTGTGTTCAGTGATAACGAGTTTGGCTCGGAGGGGACGTTTGATATGGACTTTTCGATAAGCAAAGTCAGTAGTATCAAAAATCTTAATATTGTCTTTTTCAACAAACGATTCATAGTTTCTAAGCATATCATCAATTTGTATATCAGAGATATAACGACGCTTTGAACCTTCTGGCTTACGCATTTTCGTCCACGTATTGACGAGGTTTAGTAGCTGAACTTTGCCCTTTCGTTCTTCAGCCTTTTTATTACTTAATACCCAAACATATGTACCAATACCAGTGTTAAAAAACATATCAGTGGGTAGCGCAATAATAGCTTCAACATAATCCTTTTCCATTAACCATCGACGTATTTCTGATTCACCTGACCCGGCATCCCCCGTAAATAAAGGAGAGCCAGAGAGGACGATGCCGATCCGACCACCACCGTTTTCAGGTAATTCCATTTTGCTAACGGAATGAAGAAGAAAGAGCATTGACCCATCACTTACGCGAGGAAGCCCAGCGCCGAAACGTCCTGCAAAACCTAAACTTTCATTCTCTTTAGCTACAACATCTTGATCTTTCTCCCATTTTTTGCCAAATGGGGGGTTTTGTAATGAATAATGGAAGCGTTCATTTTGCAATTTATCGTCCGATAAAGTAGAGCCTTGCTTGATGTTTCTTTCGTCATAACCCTGTATTAACATTGATGTTAATGCCATCGCATGCGTGCGCGGGTCTAATTCCTGACCATAAGGAATAATGGTAGCTGGATTGTTAACGGGACTCATATCCTTTATGAGAGATATCGCATCCGATAGGAAGCCTCCAACGCCACAAGCTCCGTCATATACAGTTCTGATAACACCAGACTCGGCAAAAATTTCTTCATCAGGCGCAATAACAACCTTAGTCGTAAGATGTACAACATCTCTGGGAGTCATGAACTCTCCCGCTTTTTCATTAATAGATGCAGCGAAGCGGCGGATGATATCTTCATAAGCGTTTGACATGTCGCGATCAGAAATATCGTTTTTGCTCATTTCTAAATTCGAAAAAGATTTTGTCATCCGATATAGCAGCTTGGCCTTATCCAACTCAACAATGGTATTGGCAAAACCAAACTCTTCGAATACAAGTCGAACGTTGGCTGAAAAATGAGATATATAGTCCTCTAAGTTAGCCAATGTTTCCGTCGCACCTAGTGTTTCTAAAGTATAATTTGATGTGTTAAAGAATGAATAGTCAGAGTAGCTAGGTAAGATAAGCTCCATATCAATGTCATTATCTTTTTCCAAATTATATTGTTTAAGTACTGTCTCTTTTGTTTCATCTAACACGCACTCTAATCGGCGGAGAAGAAGAAGGGGGAGGATGATGCGAGCAAAGTCAGTGTGTTTGAAGTCACCCCATAAGTCATTTGCTGTTTGCCAGACGAAGTTTGATAGATTTGTGCTTTTTTGAGACATACTGCTTCCTTGAATACTGATTTTTAGCCAATAACATTGGCACTACACGTAATGAAAATAATGTTACGTTAAATTTATTTATATTTAATTTTTACTTCCCTTAAATAATTTTGGGAAATCGGGGTTGATGACGAGTAGATATTACTACTGCAATAAGATATTCCTATAGGGATAATTTATGAGGCTTTAATTTAAGTTCTAAGCCATTAGTTTGCAAACAAAAATCAGGATTATACGTATGTCATCATTGCTGCGTTTGTTTCACTGCTTTCAACCTGCGTAGCGATGACTGGATTGAGGGGGTGAGTGGTTGATAGTATCTTATATATTGTGGCTTTAATGTTGAGTATGAATCTTTGTTGTTGCTCTAAAATTTATCAACAGTTAATTCTAGAGTGAGTGATGCTAATTATTAATTTATCAAATAAAGACCATATTTTCATCAACAGTTAAGTGATTTATCTGATTCATAACTGTTGACACCCTTATTCTACTGATATTCCATTCTATCTACGCATTCATAAAATAAACACTTATCAATCGAACATTTCATCTATGAAGTCGCGCATGGGTTGGGCGTTAAAAATACGATTAATGGCAAAGGCACCGTGCGCCAAGCGTTAAAAGAGCATGCTTCAGCATTGGAAGAAGGCAAAGCAGATATATTGGGGTTATATATGGTGAGTCAACTATTAGATAAAGGCGTTATCACTGAAGGTAAACTAGAGGATTATTACACTACATTTATGGCAGGGATTTTCCGCTCAGTGCGCTTTGGTGCATCAAGCGCCCACGGCAAAGCTAATATGATCCGCTTTAATTTTTTCCAAGAACATGGCGCATTTAGTCGTAATTCTGAAGGGTTATAT
>TARA_R110001583_G_scaffold10698_2_pt1 | contig 26568 bp, 21 predicted proteins | sample TARA_R110001583 | Tara Oceans TARA_R110001583 (sample SAMEA4398432) | marine metagenome | biome: Polar Biome; feature: [MES] marine water layer (ENVO:01000295) within the mesopelagic zone...; material: water (ENVO:00002006), including particulate matter (ENVO:01000060) such as...... | reverse complement strand
ACAGTCATTTAAAGCATCAGAGGCGCTTTTAAGTTGTTTTTTCATGATCATAATACGTGCATAAACTACTTTCTCTAATTCAATGAAAGTGTTTTTATCGAATCTTTGATTGGCACTTTTTAAGACGGCTTGAGATTGAGAGAAGATTTTTGCTTGCTGTAATTCACTGTCTGACTTCGCTGAATCTAAAAGACAATGAATATAATTAAAATGATGTCTTATATGCTCATGAACTGAAAAGCGTGTGTTATTTAAGACTGTTTTAAAACAACGTTGTGCAAGCTCCCAATCTCCCACCAGTAAAGATAAATTAGCAAGGGCGCGTTGTCTTGGAATATTTTTGGGTGATAATCTAACTGATTCCATCAATGTTTCTTTGGCTTGAGAATAACTTTCACGATGGGCGTAAATATTAGATAACCAATTAAGTGCTTCAATACGGGTTTCGGGTAATTCACAGAGTTCATTTAAAATAGTGAGTGAATTGCTGTATTGTTTCAAATGATAGCAAGCAATCGCTTTGCCTAATTTAGCCCAGGAAAACTCACGGAACTCTAATAGTGAATCATATAAGTTATGGGCAAGCTGGGGTTGTTGTAGCTTGATTAACACTTCCCCTTTAAGGCGCATTATCGGAAAGCTGTATTTAGGGTATGCTTTGCTTGCTTTTGCACATTCCTTTAAGGCTTGGGTATAGTCCTTAATTGTCAAACTGTCATAAATTTTTCCAAGTACTTTTCTTTTTTCAAAGGATTTGACTAAACGTTCTTCGAGTTTTTTGTAAGAAAAAGGCTTCAATACATAATCGTCAGGTTGTAGCTCGACAAGGCCGTGCACAACTTGCAATGCGGTTTCTGCACTAATCAAAATAAAAACAGTACTCGGCTTCATTAATTCGCGTAATTTTAACTCTTCAAATAATTGATAACCATCCTTACCTTCCCCGAGGTTAAAGTCGCATAAAATAAAATCGAACAGAGTGGTTTGACACAATTCCATGGCACGACTGCCGTTACTTGCTACCGATATTTTTTTACATCCCAGCATCTGTACCATCCCTTTTACCGCACTACGGATGGTATCTATATCGTCCACTACAAGTACTGATTGGGTAGAAAAAAAATTACTCGGTAATGCCATATCAATAAGACCTACAAAAAAAGAGACTAATATATTAGTTTAGCTGATTAAGTCTATTTAGCTAACCTAAAGAATGAATAAAACAGGGTTATTTTTATTTATATTTTAGGTGAAAAATGTTTATTTATTTCATAAAACTGAAACATATTCTGAGTATTGTTAGGCCATCCAAAGGGTCGATAAAGTAAACTTAATGAGGATTAAAATATGCAAATACACGATACACAAACATCTACGATTGATGATAATTCGCTATTTTTCACCCCTAAGAAAAAAAATATACGTATTAGGAAATGGCGTGAAATTGAAGAGATTAAAGCACAACAACGTTTAAACAAAGAATTACAGGAAATAGATCAAAGTTTTGTTTATTCGCTTTCAGATCTCGTTTAACGTTATCATTTTCGCAATCAAAAACGCATCATTGGCATGCGTTTTTGTTTTGCAATTAATTGATAACCATTATTAAAAAAGCAAAACAAAATTTCGACTTACGCCTATACTAGATCATCTACCAATTCCTACTCGTAAAACAGAAACTCACTTTGTACAACCATTCCCTTTTAACAACTATTTACTTGAAACAACTACCTACTTCGGATAACAAGGGCAAGCAAAGTCTCTAATAAAACAAGTGCAATATATTGATAACTAATATTAATGACACTTTCAATCACCAAATTGAGATTAAAGATTAAATTTGGAACAAAGATTCAATCGACAAACCTTGTTTAGATAAAACATCACGTAAACATTTTAACGCTTCCACTTGAATTTGACGCACTCGCTCGCGAGTTAATCCAATTTCTTTTCCTACATTCTCAAGCGTTGCAGCCTCATAACCTAACAAACCAAAACGTCTTGCTAATACTTCGCGCTGTTTAGGATTTAAATCCTCTAACCAATCAACGATGCGTAACTTCATATCATTGTCTTGCAGTTCATGCTCGGGTGATGCTTCTTTACGATCCGGTATGATATCAAGTAGTTCTTTATCTGAATTATTGCCAATAGGCGTATCAACAGAGCTAATGCGTTCATTAAGTTTTAATATTTTAGAGACTTCTTTTGCTGACACATTTAACTCTTTAGCAATGTCTTCAGCGGTTGGTTCATGCGTTAACTTATGTGTGAGTTCACGTGCAGTTCTGAGGTAAACATTTAGTTTTTTTACAATATGAATAGGTAAACGAATAGTGCGAGTTTGATTCATTATCGCACGTTCTATTGTCTGACGTATCCACCAAGTTGCATAAGTAGAAAAGCGGAAACCTTTTTCGGGGTCAAATTTTTCAACAGCACGAATAAGGCCTAAATTACCTTCTTCAACTAAGTCTAATAAAGATAAACCTCGATTATTATAACGACGAGAAATTTTAACAACTAAGCGTAAATTACTTTCTATCATGCGTTTACGGGCAACTTCATCACCACGTAATAATCGTCTTGCGTAATAAATTTCTTCTTGAGCAGTTAATAATGGAGAAAAGCCTATTTCGCCGAGATAAAGTTGTGTTGCATCCATGACTTTATGATCCGCGCGACCTATTTTTGCAACTACATTTTCTGTCGAATCATTTTCACTTTCGATTTCTTCTACTATTTCATCTTTGCTGGCTACCACCATTTTTAATGCTCCCTTTACTACACTGATTCTTTTATTATTATCTGCTTCTTTTGTGGCGACATCATGAATCATAATTTCTCCCTAAAGATAACCATTTTTTATGACAGAGTAATGAACGTTATTACTTTTTAGGTAGATAACGCAGTGGATCAACTGCTTTGCCCCTATACCGGATTTCAAAATGGAGGTGGACATTGTCAGTCCCACTATCCCCCATTTCTGCAATTATTTGGTTAATGATGATTTCATCATTTTCCCGTACCAACAATTTTTCATTATGTGCATACGCGCTCAAATAATCATCGTTATGTTTAATAATAATCAAATTACCATAACCACGTAACCCATTACCAGCATACACTACCTTCCCTGCTGCAGCTGCATGGATTGAACTACCTCGCTTATTAACAATGCTGATCCCCCGCATTGTTGTTTGTGATGCTGAGAATTTTTTGCTTAATTTTCCACTAACAGGCCAAGACCAATGACTTATTTTCTCATCTTGCAACAATTCAGTTTTTTTTGCGATTGTTTTTTTATCATTATTAGAATAAGCTTTTGTTTTTTCTTGGGCAACCACTTTAACTTGATTTTTATGACAGTTTTGAGCTGTGCAACCTGAGTTACTATTTTTTATTACATTTTGCGAAGCCAGATCACTTTTACTTTTTGTTTTTTCTGTATTGGACTTTGTATCGGCAGCTAACTGTAAAACTTGACCTTTTTTAATAATATAGGGCTTTTTAAGCTTATTAAGCTGGATCAATAGATTCATATCAACCCCTGCTCTCCAAGAAATACCGTATAAGGTATCGCCTGTTTTAACGGTATATTTACTTTGATTAATACTGTTCTTTTTACTTCGTATCATTGCGCTTGAATTAGCCTTGCCCGTTGTTGATGTTGCGATATCTGAAACAGGTGCGCGCCCACCCGATGAAGAACAAGCAACTAAACCTAACAGGCATAATAATAAAAAGTAAAAGCGATAAGGCATTAGTGTTTAAGCATAAAATAAAGAATGACCGCGGCTAAAATCGTCAACCACCCAAGTATATCAATATAACGCGATAATTTTGCTTCCATTTTGTCTCCGCCAATAACCATTAATCCAGCCACTAAAAAGAATCTCAATCCACGACCAATAAGCGCCGTTAATACAAAAGGTAGAAAGGCCATACTCATTACGCCCGCAGTAATGGTAAATACTTTAAAAGGGATAGGTGTAAAACTCGCAATAAAAATAACCATTACCCCCCACTCTGTAAACCAAGTTTGGGCCGTTTGCATTTTTTCTTGATAACTCATGAATTCAATTAATGGCATCACTACGGGTTCATATAAAGCATGCCCTAAATAATACCCGACAACACCGCCTAATACTGAAAAAACACTTGCGCCAAAGGCAAATTTCCAAGCAGATGCACGTTTTGAAAGTGCCATGGGGGCAAGCATGATATCAACAGGAATAGGCCAAAAAATAGATTCAGCAAACGCCGTTAGATATAAATAAAAAGGTGCATTTTTATGCTTAGACCACTGCATAACTTTGTTATATAAAGGAGAAAATATTTTCACGGTAATGATGACTTCCATTATTAAATAAAAAAGTGACAAAAACTGTTAGTTTTAAAAAACCATCTAAAAAAATAGTTTCTTATTATTGTATTAATTCACGTAACACACTGGTTGCATAACATCCCGAAGGCAGATAAAAATCAATACATACAGTTTGATCATCAATCCAAGTCGAGGTTAATTTTTGTGGTACTAATAACAATGGACGACGCTCTTGTCGTAAACCATTATTGGCCAGTCCTGCTTGTAATGCATGGTAACTTTCTAAGACGCTTGTTTCATATAGCTTAGCCTCTGATTCACTGGTCAATTCCCCCGCTCCCCATAAAGGCGCTGTTAAACAAATTTCACGGGATTGTAAACGTTGTAAAGTTTGTTGCTCAAGATCTGGTAGTGGAAAGAAAGAGCGATTTCCCACAAATTGAACACAATCACCTGACAAAGGTTGTTTATACAGATTATCATTAATCCTTGCTGAGACGACTTGATTAAATAAGTAGCTCCTTGCCGCGCTGAGATACATACCTCGTTTGAAACGATCTTTAATTTTTCGCCCTGTAAACATCGTTAAGGCGGCATTAACATTATGACCACCAAAACCAAAACGTTGCTCTCCAAAATAATTTGGAACGCCTTCTTGTATCTTATCTATGGCTGATTTAAGCGCATCTTTATCGCTAATATCTCGTAGTGTGATCGAAAAATAGTTACCTGCTAAGGCACCTGTTTTAATTTTTTTATTATGACGGATAACTTGATGGATGGTCACGCCTGGTGATTCAAATAACGTGAAATCAGGTGTCACTTTGCCGGGTATTTGTAACGAGAACCATTGCCAAGTATCACCTTGCCTGTCTTTTAGCCCCGCATAACTGACATTGCGAGCCGGAATGTCTGCAAATTTTGCCAGTTGTTTTGCTAAATATTGGGTATTTTCACCTATTTTTTGTATCCATAAACAAACATGCTCGCCTTCTCCTGTTAGTTCAAAACCGAGATCTTCTTTCACCACAAAGTCTTCACAGCGTTGTTTATAAACACCCGTGCTTTTAGGCTTCCCATGTAAATAGTTAAACCCTAAACTGAAAATTTGTTTTTCTGTTTGCTCTACTTCACTTGTCACAGGTTCATTACTCATGTTCAACTCTTTTTAATAACAAAACAACGGCATGCGTGGCGATGCCTTCTCGACGGCCAATGTATCCTAGTTTTTCAGTGGTTGTCGCTTTAACATTAATATTATCTATTTCAGTGTCTAATAAAGAAGCAATTTCAGCGCGCATAGCACTGATATGATTCGCCATTTTAGGCGCCTCTGCAATAATAGTCAGATCAACATTACCGATTTGATAACCTTTTTGTTGTACATGGTAAAAAACGTCTTTCACTAACTCACGACTGTCTATACCAGCATACTTCTCATCATTATCAGGAAAATGATGACCAATATCGCCAAGTGCAAGTGCGCCTAAAATCGCATCACACAATGCATGTAGCGTTACATCACCATCTGAATGGGCAACAAGGCCTTGATGATAAGGAATTTTAACACCACCAATGGTGATCGGGCCATCACCACCAAATTTATGTACATCAAAACCATGACCGATACGGATCATCTCTGTTCTCCTTGGGATAGGTAAAAAGCAGCAAGCTTTAAATCCTCTTCACGGGTGACTTTTAAATTATCAGATCGCCCCTCAACAATCATCACAGGTACCCCTGACATTTCAAGTGCAGAAGCTTCATCGGTGATTTTCCCTGACGATGAGCTGGCTGAAATAGCATTGATGAGTTGTTGGTTCTCAAACATTTGTGGCGTCAATGCATGCCAAAGATTTTCACGCTCTACCGTATTAGAAATAGTATTGTTTTGGTCACTACGTTTCATGGTATCACGAACTTTACAAGCGAGAATGGCACCTTGTTGTTTATCTTCCACTGCGTTTATTAATTTATTGATATCTTCTTGCTGAATACAGGGTCTTGCCGCATCATGCACTAATACGTAATCTTCACCGTTAATTATTTTCAAAGCAGCTAATACTGAATCAACACGCTCAACACCACCGACGACAGTTTCTACTTTAGTATGTTGTGCGACAGGTAAGTTGATAAACCACTGGTCATTTTTAGCTAAAGAAACAATGACTCTGGTGATCCTAGGATGTTCAAGAAAAGGAAGCAGACTGTGTTCAATAATCGTTTTCCCTAATAACGGAAGATATTGTTTAGGAATCGAAGCGCCAACACGCTGACCAATGCCAGCGGCAGGAATCACTACCGATAAGTTTCTTTTAATCATTATATTTCCATTATTAAGTATTATTCTTATTAGTCTTTTGGAATGATGCGAAAAAAAGTTTCTCCCTCTTTCACTAAGCCTAACTCATTTCGAGCTCGCTCTTCAATCGCTTCTGAACCACGTTTAAGGTCATCTATTTCAGAAAACATCATATTATTTCGCATTTTAAGATCATTGTTACCTTCTTTTGCTAACATCACAGCGGTTTGCAACTGACTATGCTCTTGCATTCCATTTTTTCCCCACCACAAATGATATTGTTCTAAGGCAAATACAAACAGCAAAACAAGAAAAAATAAACGCATGTTATGACCTTTAAAAAATATGATTAGCATTCATTTTACAGAGAAAACAAACAGATAAAAAGCACCAAAGGAAACAACTTCTAGCTTTGTTTCCAGAATATAATTTTTTCTTCAAGCTCAGGAAACTTTGGATGAATAAATAATTTATAGCTGGTAATTGAAGCAACAATGGTTTTTATCACCATCATCTGTTCAATGCCTAAAAGATAATAAGCATAACCGCCAACAAATGCGGAGCACAGCATAAAAAATTGGAATAAGCGTATCTGTTTAACACTGAGTGCAGTTAATATGATCACAAAATCAAACCAGGTAAGCAACAGCCCTAATGAAGGATGGGCAAGGTAATCGTTCACTGCAAAATAAACAAAATAAGTTAGGCCCATAATCATCAAAACAAGCACTAAATTTACCACTGCTTTAGACGCATTAGTAAAATCACACAAATAACGATAAAAAGTAACACTGCCAACAACAAGGTTGAGTAATACTTTTGGTAAGACGCCTATCAAAAACCCCCAAACAACATCATTAGCAACCGATAAAAAAGACGCTAAACGCATATTTTTCATACCATTAAAGAGTAATAATAAAATATAGAAAGCAACACTCGTCCAACCTAATACCTCAACTAACATTTCCATTATTTTCTCGCTTCAATAAAATTGCCACATAGTACATCAACAAAAATAAAAACATCATCCGGATAATGTGACGATGCATTTAAAAGGGTGAAAAAAGCAAAAAAAAAACGCTCAATGAGCGCTTTTATAAAAACTAATAATCATCAATTAAGATAATTATTCCCATTCAATCGTCGCGGGTGGTTTACCTGATACATCGTAAACAACACGTGAGATACCATCGATTTCATTAATAATACGATTTGAAACATGACCAATTAAATCGTATGGAAGATGTGACCAACGCGCCGTCATAAAGTCGATCGTTTCCACACAACGTAATGAAACAACCCAATCATATTTACGACAGTCTCCCATTACACCCACAGAGCGTACCGGTAAGAACACAACAAACGCTTGGCTTACTTTATGGTAAAGCTCAGCTTTATGAAGCTCTTCAATGAAGATAGCATCTGCACGACGTAATAAGTCACAATACTCTTTCTTCACTTCACCTAATACTCGTACACCTAAACCAGGTCCAGGGAATGGATGGCGGTAAAGCATGTCATAAGGCAAACCTAACTCTAAACCAATTTTACGTACTTCATCTTTAAACAATTCACGTAAAGGCTCAACTAAGCCCATTTCCATATCATCAGGTAACCCGCCAACATTGTGGTGAGATTTAATAACATGTGCTTTACCGTTTTTAGAAGCTGCTGACTCAATAACATCAGGGTAAATAGTCCCTTGTGCTAACCATTTCGCATTTTTTAGTTTCTTAGATTCTTCATCAAAGATTTCAACAAATACACGTCCGATAATCTTACGTTTAGCTTCAGGATCGTTTTCGCCAGCCATTTGTTCAAGAAAACGATGTTCAGCATTAACGTGGATAATGTTTAATCCAAAACGATCACCAAACATATCCATGACTTGTTGACCTTCGTTTAAACGAAGTAAACCATTATCAACAAATACACATGTTAATTTATCACCAATAGCACGTTGTAATAACATTGCAACTACTGAAGAATCAACACCACCAGAAAGGCCTAAAATAACTTCATCATCACCGATTTGCTCTTTCATGCGTGCAATCGCATCATCGATAATCGAACTTGAAGTCCAAAGTCCATCACAGCCACAGATATCTTTCACAAAATGAGAAAGTATGCGTTCACCTTGACGTGTATGCGTTACTTCAGGGTGAAACTGTACGCCGTAGAAACGTTTTTCTTCGTTAGCCATGGCAGCAAATTGACAAGTCGCCGTATTAGCAACGGTGACAAAACCTTCTGGAATGGCAGAGACTTTATCGCCGTGACTCATCCATACGTCTAACAGTGCTTTACCATTTCCTGATACTGCATCTTCAATCGATTTAAACAATTCAGAAGGCGCTTGCATTTCAATTTGAGCGTAACCAAATTCGCCTTCGCCTTCTCCTTTGATCACTTCACCACCAAGTTGTTTAGACATGGTTTGCATACCGTAACAGATACCTAATACAGGCACGCCAGCAGTAAATACATATTCAGGTGCGCGAGGAGAGCCTTCAGCGGTAACACTTTCAGGGCCACCCGCTAACACGATACCGTTCGGGTTAAACTCTTTAATATCTTCTTCAGAGACATCCCAGCTCCAAAGCTCACAGTAAACACCAATTTCACGGATACGACGCGCAATAAGTTGAGTGTATTGTGAACCGAAGTCCAATATTAAGATGCGTTGTTCATGGATGTTCGTAATCATTTTTAATCCTTTCAAAAATAATAAAAGAGGGAATAAACCCTCTTTTTAATTTTTCATTAATTCTATTTATTGTAAAGCTAATGCATTACTTTCCAAACTATTAACTTTATATAGTGAGAATTTGAATAACGTAACAGCTTCGGGCTAAGCCATTTATGCTTAATTCAAGGCGGGAAAACGCAGTTTAATGGTTTAAATGAGCATTTCCCACCACAGAAGTAAGCCTTAAATGGCGACGACCTGAGTTGTTACAAGCAAATTAACTGCCTGAACGATAGTTAGGCGCTTCTTTAGTGATTGCTACGTCATGTACGTGGCTTTCACCCATTCCGGCACTGGTAATTTTCACAAACATCGCTTTGGTATTCATCTCTTTGATCGTTGCACAACCAGTAAGGCCCATTGAAGAACGTACGCCCCCCATTTGCTGATGAATAATTTCTTTCACTTTACCTTTATAAGCAACACGACCTTCAATACCTTCTGGCACTAATTTGTCAGCTGCATTATCGCTTTGGAAATAACGATCCGATGACCCTTGAGACATAGCCCCCAATGATCCCATTCCACGGTAAGATTTGTATGAACGACCTTGGTATAAAATGATTTCACCAGGAGATTCTTCCGTGCCAGCGAACATACTACCCATCATCACACATGATGCTCCAGCGGCTAATGCTTTAGCGATATCACCAGAGAAACGAATACCACCATCAGCGATAACTGGAATACCAGTGCCTTCAAGTGCTTCAACGGCATCTGAAATAGCTGTGATTTGTGGCACACCAACACCTGTTACGATACGTGTCGTACAGATTGAACCAGGGCCGATGCCCACTTTAACTGCGCTACAACCAGCAGCGACTAATGCTTTTGCACCTTCGCCTGTTGCCACATTACCACCAATGATTTGTAAATCAGGGTAGCTAGCACGCGTTGCTTTAATTCTGTCTAAAACACCTTGTGAGTGACCATGTGAAGAATCGATTAATAACACATCAACACCTGCATCTACTAACGCATCAATACGTTCTTCATTGCCTGCACCAGCACCTACTGCAGCACCCACTCGTAAGCGGCCTAATTCATCTTTACAAGCATTGGGTTTACGTTCAGCTTTACGGAAATCTTTAACAGTGATCATGCCTTTAAGCTTAAAGTTATCATCTGTTAATAGTACTTTTTCGATACGCTTAGCATGCATTAATGCTTCGATTTCATCGCGAGGTGTATTTGGTTTTGCAGTGACGAGATCTGCTTTACCTGTCATAACTGAAGAAACTAGTTTTGTTAAATCAGTTTCAAATAATACATCACGACCGGTGATAATACCGACTAATTCACCTGTTGCTTCAACAACAGGGTAACCCGCAAAGCCATGTTTTTCAGTCAGTTTTTTTATTTCTAATAAAGTCGTATTCGGAGAAACTGTCACAGGATGGGCGACGACCCCACTCTCATGGATTTTAACTAAACGAACTTGTTCTGCTTGCACTTCAATAGACATGTTTTTATGAATAAAACCGATGCCGCCTTCTTGAGCTAATGCAATTGCAAAACGCGCTTCTGTTACTGTATCCATTGCAGCAGAAAGAATTGGAATATTCATTTGAATAGTTTGTGTTAGCTGCGTGGTTAAATCCGCAGTGTTTGGTAGTACAGTCGAATGAGCTGGTACTAGTAATACATCATCAAAAGTTAATGCATCTTTGGCGATTCGTAGCATTTGCAATATCTCACTTATAGTTGGGAGGATTGTTCATTACCCATAATTTGTTGGGTATGATATTGCGAATGGATTTTAATCGTTTTGTGACTTAAGTACAATTAAAAAATCGTTAATTATGGATTCTTTTTCTTAAAAAATATTAGTGTTAGTATTCCCCTCTATTTATCAGATAACAACGAGCACAATGAATTCTCAAAACAGTAATATATATAGTGTCAGCAGCCTAAATCGCGCGGCTAAATCACTGCTAGAAACCGGATTAGGCGTCGTGTGGTTATCGGGTGAAATATCAAACCTCACTATTGCAGTGTCTGGTCATTGGTATTTCACCTTAAAAGATCACAGTGCGGCTGTTCGTTGTGCCATGTTTAAAGGTAATAATCGGCGCAGTGGTTTTACGCCTAAACACGGTCAACAAGTACTTGTTAGAGCAAAATTAAGTCTTTATGAAGCACGTGGTGATTACCAGTTAATTGTTGAAAGTATGCAACCCGAAGGTGATGGTTTATTAAAGCAACAATTCGACCAATTAAAGTGTCAGTTAGCGGCTGAAGGCTTATTTTCGGAAGTCCATAAAAAAGCATTACCGCAAATCATAAAACGAATTGGCATTATTACCTCATCAACAGGCGCTGCCTTGCACGATATGTTGAGTGTCTTAAAACGTCGAGACCCACGCTTACAAGTGATTATCTACCCGAGCCAAGTACAAGGGGCAGGAAGTGCAGAGTCTGTTGCAGCACAGATTCAACTAGCCAATGCGCGACATGAGTGTGATTTATTAATTGTTGGCCGTGGTGGCGGTTCTTTAGAGGATTTATGGTGTTTTAATGAAGCGATAGTTGCTCATGCTATTTTTAATAGTCAGCTCCCTATTATCAGTGCTGTAGGTCATGAAATAGATGTGACAATAAGTGATTTTGTTGCCGATGTTCGTGCAGCAACACCTTCTGCAGCGGCTGAGCTTGTTAGCCAAAACAAAGTCTTTGTCAGCACACAACTTGAAACGCTGTTAGCACGTTTAAAAACAGCGATGCAATCCAACTTACATCGCCAACAGCACCAACATGCATTACTGAATGAAAAGCTATTCAAACAAGATCCCAAACATAAATTACAACAACAAACATTAGTGGCAGATGATCTTAGTTTACGCTTACAACATGCCATGGATTCATTTTTAAACCGAAAAGATCAAAAAGAAAAGTATCTGCATGCAACGTTAATGCAACACAGTCCAGAGCAGACGATTAATCTTGCATTACAAAAACAATCTCAACTCAAAACGCGTTTAAAAAATGCCATGCAAACTAAGCTAAAGCACAGTGAAGCAGAGCTTCAAAATAGCATTAACCAATTAAATACTGTCAGTCCTCTGGCAACGCTTGCGCGAGGTTATGCTATTGTTAAAGACGAAACAGGAAAGGTAACTACTGATGCTTCTAAGTTAAGCGTTGGTGATAGCGTAAATGTTCGTTTAGATAAAGGTGAGTTTAAAGCGCAAGTATTAAATTGTTATGATTAAGATACAAAAAATAGAAAATATGAAAATAAATAGCTTTTTAACAGATGCTCTTTATAGCTCAATGCCTATATCAAATAAATAGAATCAGGGAAGTATTAATGCGACGCCGTCTTTTGAAAATCTTTGTAGCTTTGATTGTTTTTCCCTCTATGGCTTTTGCAGATACTGTTACCTACGACTATGCTAGTGATACCGCAGGCACACCAGGAGTAGATATCTTTGCCTATGGCGGAACGACAAGTTCGCGACCTGCAAATTCGAGTACGACACCTTCAAATGAATTCAACAGCAATAATTACTCCTATATTGAAAGTGATGATAACCAATTTAGTACCAATCAAAGTAGCGGCAATAATAGTTATGCGAGCCAACGTTTTACGATAGAAATTGATGAAGATGAATCTTCAGTGAGTGAAATGCTTATCAACTGGAAAGGTTATGGAACCAACAGTAAGAGCAATCAAAGTGACGGTGTTGCCTTTTATATTTGGAACTATAGTGATTCATCCTACGAAGAAATAGGAAATACAAACAACACCACCTCGGAAACCAGCTTATCTATAGCCATATCGAGTGATATTAGTGATTATATTAATGTTAACACTGTTACATTATTTGCTACCGCAAATGATGTAGCCAATGGAAATAATCAAAATAATTTAATCGCAACAAACTATGTTTCACTTGTAATCACATCTGAAAATACCCCTGCAGTTCCCATAGCTGAATACAGATTCGATGAAACGGAATATAACGATGTAGATGGTGAAATAATTGAAAATATTGCAGGGTTGAATGGTCGTTCGAAAGTCGCTCAACCTGTAGAAGGTAAAATATGCAATGCGATTGACCTTTCATCAAGTGGCACAAACGATTATGCGATACTAGATGAAAGCATTTTAAACGGTAAAACAGATTTTACAGTTTCACTTTGGGAGAAAACATCAAAGGAAACGAACCAAAGTCTTGTATCTGGAGCCACAAGTATTGGTAATAGCTACAATGAACTTATTATGTGGTTTCCTAATACGTCCACCTTTCAACCTCATTTGAAAAATGGAAACAATGGCAATATTAATACCGACTCTATTGCTGATGATACATGGCACCACTTAGTGTGGACTCGATCTGGTAATCAAAGTTGTTTATTCAGGGACAAAGTATTACAAGGATGTGTTACGCAATCGACCGCAGCACTTAATATAGAAAGTTTAATTTTAGGGCAAGAACAAGATAGCGTTGGCGGAGGATTCGTTTCATCTCAAGCCTTTGACGGTTTAATTGATGAGCTATTGGTATTTGATAGTGCTATTTCAGTAACTGAGATTGAACAAATATATGATAATCAAAATGCAGGCTTAGGATATGACGGCAGTGAAAGAACTTGCCCAATAATAGAAGAGGTTAGCCCAATAGCTGAATATCGTTTCGAAGAGGATAGCTGGAGCGGTAATACCAATGAAATCCTCGATAGTAGTGGTAATGGCTATCATGGAACCCCTTTGAGAGACTCTGTACTTGTTAACCCCGCACCTTCTTCAGCTCCTGCAGCATTAACCGGTAACCCAGGTACCTGTGGTTATGCGAGTCAAACTAGCGGTTCAATTCAAGTAACAGGATTACCTTTAGATACTTCCACTGCAGGAGTAAAAACCACTGTAACGTTCTGGATGAATTGGAATGGCACTAACAACGTAATGCCTGTTGGTTGGAATATTCATGATATATGGATGATAAACGGAGATATGGGTTTTAATACTGGCGGTGGTGACATCTATGGGATTTCTAGTGATGGATTAGCCAATAGTTGGCATCATGTAGCGGTTGAATTTACAAATGGTAGCGTAACAAACAATAAAATTCACATCGATGGTGTGGAGCAACCCCTCTCTCAGCGCAGAAACTCACCTAATAATAACCGAGCCTATGTTGATAGTGAATTTCGTATAGGAGGATGGTCAATAAATACAAGTTATGATTTCCAGGGCTATATGGATGAAGTACGCATTTATGAAAGTGCCTTAACGACTGCCCAAATCAACACCATTATGGAAGAGCGACATGCTTGTGATGAACCTGCCATAGACCACTATGAAATTATTCATGACGGCAGTGGCTTAACCTGTAACGCAGAAACAGTCACGATTAAAGCCTGTACTGATAGTGAATGTAATAGCTTAAGTTCGGAATCGATCACTTTAGATTTACAAGCCACTAGCGCATCATCTGGAATAGAAACTAAAAACTCCCTTTCCTTTGATAGTGGTTTTGCCGTTGCCTCTTTTAACCACTTTACAGCTGAAACGATTTTACTTTCAATAACAAATGAAAATATTAATGCCTCCAATGCAACTGTTTGTGATGACTCAACGGGATCAAGCTGTGATATAAGCTTTTCCGATAGTGGCTTTATTTTCGATGTGCCAACACAAACCGCCTGCGCAGTATCTAATGAAATAACCATTAGTGCAGTAAGTAAAGATGCCACTAGTCAGCAATGTGTACCCAGCTTTGAAAATGTTTCTAAAACATTAAAGTTCTGGAATACTTATGACACTCCAACAACAGGCTCTCAACCACTTACTCTGACACAAAACTCAACTGATTATTCGTTACCGAATACTGAAGGTATGTCCGTACCTATCACTTTCGATGTAAATGGCGAGGCAATATTCCAAGTAACCTATCCTGACGCAGGGCAACTCACTCTTAAAGCAAGTTATGATGAGAATTCAAGTAGTAGTGGATCTGATTTGAGAATGGAAGGAAGCAATCAATTTGTTAGCGTACCTGCAAAACTGGTGGTAGCAACAACAGACAGTAACGCAGATTGCTCAACAAATGATGCGAGTTGTAGTGCTTTTAAAGCCGCCGGCGAAGACTTTAATTTCAATGTTAGTGCAACTTGCGCTGATGGTACAGTCACACCCAACTTTCAGTTGAATGATATTACATTATCCGTCAATGATATTGCACCTAATATTGGCAACTCAGTGTCTTTGGGAATTACCAGTATTGATATTAGCGACGCAGACAATGGGTCACACAATGAAAGCGCACAAACGATTTCTGAAGTGGGTGTTTTCAGTATTACAGCAACGCCAAGCAACCTCTATTTTACCGAGACGGTTTCACCTGCAACAAGCGCCAGCATTGGACGATTCACCCCTAAATATTATCAATTAGGCGATATTGACAATGGTGAATTGAGTGGTGGAAACCCCTTTGTGTATACAGGACAAATGGAAAGTAGCACTTCCAGCATAGGTCAAATATCATATTTAACATTGCCTGAATTCACCATCACCGCTAAATCCGCTAGTGATACAACCACCTTGAATTATACTGGCGATTTTATCAAACTATTAGAGAGTGGTATCGATCGTGAAACACCAACAGAGGATGCTAACCAACTTGGTATGGATGCAACCAACAAAGTTGATTTAGCTTCTATTTTCACCCCACCAGCATTTTCGGAATATTCTCCCGGCGTACTTAAATACCAGTTTAATAGCACCGATCATTATGTTTATTCGCGAAATGTGAATTCACTCATTGCGCCCTTTACCGCAGCCATAGATTTACAAATAAACTCAGTGATTGATAGCGATAATATTGAAGCAACCGACCTTGATAATGATACAACGAACGGTCTTTTAACTTTACAGCCTCAAGGGTTAGAAATACGTTTTGGTCGATGGATAATGGAAAACAGTTATGGGCCAGAAATTTCAGATATTCGTATGCCGATGTTTACTCAATATTGGAATGGTAATTATTTTACAACCAATGACGCGGATAGTTTTACCTCTTTCAACGCTACAAATGCCAGTATCAGTGATAATCAGTTATCCCCTTCTGCTACCCCTAATCTTGTAGGCTCAGGCTTGTTTAGTAGCGGAGAAACCAGTGAATTAACAGTGGAATCACCCGGAGCAGATGTACGAGGTTCAGTGACAGTTAAACATGATGTTCCTTCGTGGCTAAAATACGATTGGTCTGTGGTTGATGAAAGCTATGATGAAAACCCTTCTGCTACTGCAACCTTTGGTTTATATCGTGGTAACGATCGTATTATCTACCGCCAGGAAGTATTCGACTGATAGATAGCACCTGACAGATAATACAATCGTTAGAACGCTTTATTGGCTACTTGCTTCCACCATGATTTGTCGACGCGTAACGGTTTGCGCGTTTTCACAGACTGCCGTACTAATAATTTTATAACGTGTTGGTAAACTTGCAGAACTAATTGGTGAGAGTATTTGGCATTGATAATTTGCAGTACAACCATGAAAACCGGTGTCACTGCTTGTATCTAAGGTGACAGGAAATTCTGCACCTGTACAAGTGGTCGTGTCTGCACTGGTACTATTAATTGGGAATAATGCCACTAATGCTAATTCACTCGCTGAATAAGCGCTCAAATAAGCACGAGAAGCATACACCTCATAACTTGCCCCTTTTGCCCCATCTCGTTGCAGAGAGACTAATGCGGCCCCTAACATTGAAATAATCACAATCACAAAAATCGCCAGCACAATGGCACTACCGCCCTGTTTTTGTAATGACGGTTTTGTTACTGAAGAAGCTTTATGGTGCATTGGTAACATGCAGGGTTTGTTCAATTGGCACCTCCTGCCCATCAAAATTAAGCGTAAACCTGACTTTAGCAAGACCATTACGTTGTAATGTTGGCTGTGCTACTTCAAAATCACCTTTTATATTATTCGCCATAATACTGCCAGAGGAAGCACAGTCGTCTGCTAAAATGAGTTCATCAGCAACATTAAAATAGTAACTTTTTGAGCCGTTAATAATATAAAAGCGTTTAATAGGAGAGCTTTGAGGAAAACTGACCGCACTATCAAAGGTTATCACTTCACCACTCATTGCAGTGATATTTTGCACTTTATCTGTGCTTAATTCACTTTCAGCTAAAAGGTAAACGACCGCTTGATCACCCGCCGTAAAGGTATAATCATCAATAGAGGCGACCGTAGCAGTAATAGCACTTTGGGGGGAGATAGGAAAGTCATAGCTATAGAGGCTACTTTTAATAATAGGCGTATAAGTGAGACACTGATTATCCGTTGATACTTTCAAACTATTAGGTAATGCATTTAAGATATCACGACGCAAACGTTCCATCACAAATCGTGTACTATTTAATTCACCATCTTGCTCATTAATATTGGTATAGATCTTCACTCCAGTTGAGATATAAGTAGTGGTAGCAATACCCAGCGCAGATAAAATCACAATCACAATCACTAATTCAACTAATGTAAAACCCTGATGCCGTGCTCCTTTAAACATGGCGCCTTTATGTCTGGCTTTAATCGCCTTTATTGTCTGCATTAATAGTTTCCTTTTAATGCGCTAAAACGAATTTCTTCGTTACTCGGCGTTTTAATAATAATCGCTATTTTTTTATTATTATTAGCAACGACCTCAACCACATCGATTTTAATCGCATAATTATTATATTGGCTGGGTAAATCATCGCCTAATACATCACCATAATTGACAGAGGATTCAAAACCATTAGTGATAAAGTCATCTACATCATTAAAATCTTGATGTTCACCTGCCACTTCACCAGTATCTCGACCTAAAACAGCCGAACAATTTTGTACTACGCCTGTTGAAGGCCAAACTTCGCCGCAGCGATATAATCCGCCATTATGGTCAGATTCTTCATCATAAGCGCGAGCTAAGACATTTTGCATAATGCTTTGCCCAAGTTGGGAAGCACGCAAACGGTATAAAGGCTCAAGTGCATCTTTACTTTGTGAAATCAGCATCGTATTCATCACCATCATCGCAATAGCAAGCACCACGATACCGATAACTAACTCAACTAAGGTAAAACCACGGCTATTCATGAATAAAACCCTCACTCTCAATAGTGATGGAGAGGTTATTATCACCATTAATCGCAATAGAAGTAATACCTGAAACGGGTCTGCCTTGTAAATCAAAACGGTAGTTAGCAGTATTTAACATACCAGAGGGGAAATCGACCGGTGAAAAATCATTATAACTGTCATCACTACACACACCTGATGTTGAGGGGGCATTGCAACTGCCCCCTGATTTACTGGTGTGTTCATTATAGAAACATGTGCTTTTAACCACTAGCCAGTAACAGGTATTACTGGTTGCGCCATCAGAAGGATCGGCATTCATGCCCTGCAATTGTACTAACCGTAAACGCGCAATCATTTGGTCACGTACCGTATAATCTTCAAAACCAGAACGGTTAACAAACTTAGGCACCGCAACGACTGCAAGCACACCTAATACAATAATCACCACCACTAATTCAATGAGTGTAAAACCTTGCATTGTTTGTTTAGGTAATAAAGTCATTAAAGGTAATGCCCTAAATAAAAGCTATTAAAAGATAATCATAAAAGCTAACGATGAAAATTAACTGGCAAATAAAAGTTAAGTATAAGAAATGTTTCTATTTTATTCGAGGGTTATTGATTATTAATGAGTTGTTTTAGCATAAAAAAATACCCGCACTGGGCGGGTATTTATAGATTAGTGGTTCATAAATTAACAACCAGTATCTAAAACAGTAATAGTTGGACGCGCAATTGAAGTTGCTTCTACATAAGTTACTTGGCAATTCGTTACACTAGTAGGTGCATTTTCAGCAACAATTATTGCTGTTCCACCAGTTGCTGTAATTGTCCAATCTGTAACGGCAAGTCCTGCTGCGTCAACTAAATCGGTGCTCGCAGGGTATCCATACACAGTATCAATATCATTTGCACTACTTGATGCAAGCTGCTCAACACCATCAATCGCAGCACGAGAATAAGTTAACGTCGCAGCGCCTTCCAGTGCACCTTTAACACCCTTCATTGCTGATTGACGAGCATCACTTTGTAAATTAACAAATTTAGGCACAGCGGTGGCTGCTAAAATACCCAAAATGATAATCACGATAACTAATTCAATTAATGTAAAACCAGACTGTTTCTGCATGTTTCAAACCTCATTTATTTTATATATACAATGATTGTAGATAATATTTTATTAATAGATAACTAAACCTTATACCAAATTCTCAATTTTGCGAATAAAATATTCAACAACAAAATATTAAACAACAATAAGTTAAGATCACCAAAAGAGTTTGAATTCTAATCGAGCGTTAACATGTGGCTTAATACCAAAGCAATATCGATGAAAAGTGAAAGACACTTTTCTATTAGTCAGTGAGTAATTAAGTAAATAATAAGATATAAATGTGCAACAAATAGGTAAATATTAAGAAAAAACATTTTTATATTTAAAAAAGAATCTTACTCACATAAACCTTGTGACTAAACCTTGTGACTAAAAGCGGCATCTTAAAGGAGAGAAATTCTCCATGACTTGTTAAATTTTTGTTTCATAAAGGATATCAAATATCTATTTACTCAATAAGACATCAATTTATTAACCAATTGTGTTGCGTTTTATTGCCTCAATACCATTAAATAGGTACCCTCCCCTTAAGCTTTGTCACGGCTATTGTCACTGTTCTTATCTCGGTGGTTATCAAGACAAAGCACAACACGCATAAAATAAACGAAGTTGGATTTTTATAAAGGAATATTTATGGAACGAGAACAATGGGGATCCCGAGCAGGGTTTATCCTCGCAGCGGTAGGGTCGGCAATTGGGTTAGGTAATATTTGGCGTTTTCCTTACATGGCATATGAAAATGGCGGCGGCGCATTTTTCATCCCTTATTTATTTGCGATGTTAACTGCTGGTATTCCATTTATGATCATGGAATTTGGTATGGGTCACAAATACCGCGGTGCTGCACCACGTGTATTTGCACGTTTAAATAGTAAATTTGAATGGTTAGGTTGGTTTCAAGTCTTAATCGCGTCCATCATTGCCGTATATTATGTTGCGGTTATCGGATGGGCAATTTCCTATTTCAATATGTCATTTACACAAGCTTGGGGCGCAGATACTAATGCTTACTTCTTTGGTGAATTTCTACAACTTGGTAGTGATAATAGCCCAAGTAAATTAGGTTCAATTCAATGGCACATCGCAATCCCAATGGCGATCGCTTGGTTAATTACCTTTGTAGCTATTTTTACCGGTGTTAAAGGCGGTATCGAGCGTGCTAATAAAGTGTTGATGCCTTTATTGTTTGTGATGGTATTAGCGCTTATTATTCGCATGTTAATGCTACCAGGTTCATTAGATGGCTTAAATTACCTCTTCGAACCGGACTTTAGTAAAATTACCGATCCTAAAGTATGGTCAGCGGCTTACGGTCAAATTTTCTTTACGCTAAGTATTGGTTTTGCCATTATGTTAGCCTACTCAAGCTACTTACCTAAAAAATCAGATGTGACTAATAATGCTTTTATGACAGTATTGATTAACTGTGGTTTCTCAATTGTTGCAGGTATCTTGGTATTTTCTATTTTAGGTAATATGGCACATGAGCAAGGGAAACCGTTAACAGAAGTCGTGACATCAGGTGTTGGTCTTGCCTTTATTACCATCCCTTCTGCGATTAACTTATTACCTGCACCTTATATTTTGGGTCCTGTATTATTCTTTGCACTAGTCATTGCAGGCCTTAGCTCGCACATCTCTATTATTGAAGCAATCACCTCTGCGTTCATTGATAAGCTAAACCTTTCTCGTAAAGTGGCAGCGTCAATTGTGTGTGGTTTGGGTGTGGTCATTTCAATGGCTTTTGCCACTAACGGGGGGTTATTATTATTAGACCTTGTTGATTACTTCATAAACAATATTGCATTATTATCAAGCTGTATTGTTGAATTAGTCATCATGGGCTGGATTGTGAAACTCACCGATATTCATAAACATGTTAATAATGTATCTGAATTCACTGTTGGTAATTGGTTCGAAATTTGTCTGCGTTTCATTAGCCCATTATTCTTAATTGTGATTTTAGTGACGAATATCTACACCACACTGACTAAAGGTTACGGTGGTTATGAAAATAGCGACCTACTATTATTAGGCTGGGGATTGGTTGCTGCGATGTTCGTTGTTGCCATTATTATTAATAAAAAAAGTAAAATGATAATTTCAGAGGAAGAATAATATGACTACTAGCGCAATCATTATGATGGTACTTGGTTTAGGAATCACTTGGGGAGGCGCTGCCTTCTGTATTCGTAAAGCAATGAAAAGCCAAAGCAAATAGTTGATTATTAAATAATTAGTTAACTAGTAAATCAAAATCTGAACGTTCTATGGGACGTTCAGATTTTTTTAATTTTATAATAATAATCATTCACAAACATATTATTAAGGTGTATAAAACATCCTTTATTTATAAAGGAATATCCATAATGAAAAAACAAACTCTTCTACTTTGTGCAGCAACACTTATCCCAAGCATCGTCACCGCAAGCACTAACCACACTGAATCAACACACGCTGAAGCAACTCATGGGCATGCTGTTGCAGACTCACTCATTGCAGAACAACGTGCAGAGCTCGCTGAAAATACCAAGGATAAAGGTTTTGGCCCTCAATCTCCGCGTGATATTGACTCTATCAAAGGCGAAAACAAACGCTCTTTTGGTAGCGCACCTGCTTACACATCGATGAATTTATGTAACATCCATTTCCATAAAAATGCAGAACATAAAGGTGGTGAGTTTGCTACCTACGCAGGTAATGGAGATGGCCATGGTTACAATAGTGGTTATGTTTATTCTGGAAAATTATCAGCGAGTGAACTCACAAAGCTTAAAGAAGCGGTAGGCTCTAGCGAGCATGGCAGTTTATACCCTGGAGATACCATCGAAGTACATTATGTACATTCAACGGCTCAAGTTAAACCTGGCGCTACATTGGGTGCATGTTTAAATGATTCAATCGGTAACCCACAGTTACGCGTAGAAACACAAGTGTTTGTTTTAGTGAACGATGACAGTGCACTAGACTTTAGTGATTTAACCGCAAATGGTGTCAAAGATGGATATCAACAAGCACTAAACATCCCAACAAATACCGGTGATGCGGTGCAATATATTGGTTCAACAACGGGTCCTGGTTATAACGAAAAAGCCTCGCCTTTCCAAGTTTCTTGGAGCGTTCGCCCTAAAGTTGCGAAAGTAAATATTCACAGCGTTGGTAAATGGTTAGAAGGTAATATCTATGATGAAGATCATGCTCACGGTGTGCGTAATTTGGTCATCAACCCAACTTTATTATCCAATAAATAAAGCTAATCGCTATTATTAAACATATAAATTAGTAAATACGAGCATTAGGTAATAAAACATATGTTTTTTTACCTAATGCTTCACAGCATAATGACATCAATCGCAATATCAGCCATCAATCCTTTCTCATTTTACTGCCCTTTCATCATTAGTCACTCATGAAACATTTCATAGAAATACTTTCTGGTTGATCTATCTATCAACTATAAAATATTTGAGCAAAGTTACCAAATTACACCATTTACAATTCCACTTACTATAAGCGAGAATATTTATTCTCTTATACCGTTCTGCATAATATTGTGATCAGGTTTGTTGAGGGAAAATGATGGAGAGCAAGGCGCATGAGTGAGTAATAGTTGGCTATTGCGATTGAATGCTATGCATAAATGCTTTCTTTTAACAAACAAGAATGATCAGGTTGTTAGGCGGATTGCTATTAGATCACTTTTATTGATTATTTTTAGCCAAGCAAAATAACTATCTTAGCCTTAGAATATAAGCTTTTATTTAATAAAGCTGACTATGTTGATATGAAGAGTCAATCTAAAATGAATTCATTAAAAAATATCAGAAAATTTAACTTTATACTCACTCTGATAATTTAATGAGCAATTATATCAAATCCGTTAATTTAATGAGCAAATATTACGCAGGGAAAAGAAACTAGTTTAAAGCGAAAATTGATGTAAACGGTGTTACCTTTACAAAATTTTCAACGCAAAAATAGTTTATTTTTACAAGTAAGATTGGCCAGTTAGTTTGCTGAATTGGTATTATTACGCAGAAAAAAACGTTCAAGGATGAAACCGTTTACTTTACCCCGTAAAATTGCTCACTAAGTTAGTGGAATTGGTATTATATGAACTGGATAAATAGATGCAAACTGAAAAAATTAATATCGCTCAGAAAAACCTTGTTCCTGTCAGCCGTCAAGCTGCTAGTGAAGGTATCGTATTATTAGAAAATAAAAATCAAACCCTTCCCCTTAAAAAAGATGAGATCATTTCTCTTTTTGGACGCTGTCAAATCGATACTTATCGGAGCGGCACAGGTTCTGGTGGTGCAGTCAATGTGCCTTATGCAGTCAATATTTTGCAAGGTTTACGAGATAATCCAAGCATAAAACTCAATGAAACATTAATTGAAATTTATGAACAATGGGTTGCTGATCACCCCTTCGATAATGGTGGTGGGGGCTGGGCTGCAGAGCCTTGGTTCCAAGAAGAAATGCCTCTGAAAAATGAAACGGTTAAACAAGCAGGCATTGATTCCGACAAAGCACTTGTTTTCATTGGTCGTACTGCTGGTGAAGATCAAGATAATGCCGATGAAGCTGGTAGTTATCGTTTAACGGCAACAGAACTTGCCATGATAGAGCAAGTCAACACTCACTTTTCACAAGTTATTATCGTACTCAATGTGACTAATATCATTGATATGTCTTGGCTAAATAGCATCAAAAATAAAGAGGCTATATCCGCTGTTTTATATAGCTGGGCTGCGGGCATGGAAGGTGGGCATGCTTTAACGGATGTACTTTCTGGCGATAGTTCTCCTAGTGGACGGTTAACAGATAGCATTGCCTTTAAACTTTCTGACTATCCTTCATCAAGCAACTTTGGTAGCAAAGAATACAACCTTTACGCAGAAGACATTTATGTAGGTTACCGTTATTTCGAAACCTTTAATCCAAGTGCTGTCCAATATGAATTCGGGGCAGGTCTTTCTTATACTGAATTTAGCCGGGAGCTTTTAGGTTACTCTGTTGAAGGGACAGGCAATAAGCAAATCCTAAATTTTGATATTAAAGTAACAAACATCGGTTCGACTTATGCGAGTAAAGAAGTCCTTCAATTATACGTCAAGGCGCCACAGGAAAAACTTGGTAAAGCTTCTAGAGCTTTAGTTGGATTTAATAAATCTAGCACACTCAAACCAGGTGAAAGTGAAACTCTACGTCTAACAATCGATATCAATCGTCTTGCCTCTTTTGATGATAGTGGCGTGACAGGATATATTAATAGCTTTGTGCTCGAAGAAGGTGAATATCAGTTTTACCTTGGAGCAAGTGTTCGTCAGGCAGAGTTACTTTCAGCGACATTATCACTGGACTCATTAATTGTATTAGAGCAACTCAATGAAGCAATGGCGCCTATCAAGCCATTCCAAAGAATCAAACCAGGTAAGCGGAGCTCGGATGGGTTATATGAAAAAGAGACTGAAGCCGTCCCTCAACGCAGTATCTCTTTAACTGAACGCATTCAAAACAACATGCCGACCTCTTATCCAATCACAGGTGATCAAGGTATCAAATTGATGGATGTTAAAAAAGGACATGCGTCACTTGAAAAATTTGTTGCACAAATGACAGCCGAGCAACTTGCCACCATTGTCAGAGGTGAAGGCATGTGTAGCCCGAAAGTATCCCCAGGTACGGCGGCTGCTTTTGGCGGTGTCAGCGATGAATTGTTTAATCTAGGTATTCCCGTGGCGGCAGCTGCTGATGGCCCTTCTGGCATTCGCATGGATAGTGGCCATAAAGCCACTCAAGTGCCTATTGGTACATTACTTGGCTGTACTTGGAACTCAGAGCTTAATGAGCAACTGTTCTACTTAATTGGGCAAGAGCTTAGTGCCAATCTTATAGATACGCTGTTAGGCCCTGGTATTAATATCCATCGTCACCCGCTTAATGGCAGAAACTTTGAATACTTTTCTGAAGATCCATTAATGACCGGCATGATGGGAGCAGCACAAACCCGTGGCCTCAAAAAAGCAGGTGTATCGGGCACCATTAAGCACCTTGTTGCTAATGACCAAGAAACAGCCCGTGTGGATGTTGATAGTGTTATTTCACAACGTGCGCTGCGTGAGATACACCTTAAACCTTTCGAGATCGCTGTGAAGGAAGGACAAGCATCCACCATTATGACCACCTATAATCCAGTAAACGCACATTGGAATGCCTCTAATTACGATCTTAATACAACTATTTTACGTGGTGAATGGGGATTTACAGGCATTGTGATGACAGATTGGTGGGCAAAAATGAACCATCCGGTTGAAGCCGGTGAAGCAACTAAAACCTATACTTCTTATATGGTGCGATCACAAAATGATCTTTATATGGTTGCTGAAAATGATGGCGCCAAGCGTAATTCAATGAAAGACGATACATTCGAAGCATTAGAGAATGGCACGTTAACCATTGGAGAGTTACAGCGTAGTGCAATGAACATTTGCCGATTCATTTTAGAAGCACCTGTGATGAATCGTCCGCTAGAGGCTTACGATCCGCTTAAAGCCTTTATCGCTAACAGTGGTATTTCAGGAGAAAATGCATTAGCGATTGAAAATGAAATTGAAATCAATAGCAAAGCGAATCATGTGCTGATTCTTGAAGTAGCAGAGACCGGCATCTATCAGTGCAGTAGTAAAATACGTTACGCGAGAGACTCACAGTCTCAATCAACCTGTCGCCTTAGCTTTAATGGCATTTACAGTATGTCATTATCTGTCCATGGTACCGAAGGGAAACTGATTAATGTAGAAGGCTTACAAGTTACTTTAGAAAAAGGATTACATCAGCTTAATATTGATTTCGTGCAAGCGGGATTAGAAATACAGAGCCTGATGTTTACTAAGGTCTGATTTTTTAGCTAGCGACTGACTGATAGCCTGACTCTTATACACAAATATTGAAGAGGCGCAGGATGAGAAGGAAAGCCGTTAGCTAT
>TARA_R110001583_G_scaffold73623_6_pt1 | contig 26605 bp, 34 predicted proteins | sample TARA_R110001583 | Tara Oceans TARA_R110001583 (sample SAMEA4398432) | marine metagenome | biome: Polar Biome; feature: [MES] marine water layer (ENVO:01000295) within the mesopelagic zone...; material: water (ENVO:00002006), including particulate matter (ENVO:01000060) such as...... | reverse complement strand
GCTAGACCTGGAATAAAGGCACTTGCAATACCAAAGCCAGCATCAATCATACCACCGATGGAGTCTCCATCTATATCACCCCCAGCAGGGATGAAGGCAGCACCATCTTTAAGTTGGTCTTTGTTTGCCATAACAACAGAGGTCCCCTCGGGGATCTTTGCTTTGACAGCATCAGGAAGTTGGTCGAAAGGAATTACGGCTCCCGTCTGGCCTTCTTCAAGCTGATCTGCCGTAGTGAACACTGTACCTTCCCCAAAGAACCCTTCCATAGCAGCGCAAGACACAAAGCCTAGGCCAAGAAAGGCAGTGAGGGCGAAGGTAATAACAATTTCTTTAAATGAATTCATATATAATTAACTTTGCATTTTAGAGAGGTAGTCATCGTCAGACACTTCAACAGAAGGCTTTGGAGGCGATGTACCTTGAACCGATACGCCAACAAGCATATCCGTAGCTTTCTTAACATCCTCATAATCTTCAAGCTTCACAAGCTCATGAATCTCATGAAGAGTATCCATGGTTGCAGCGATCTCCGACTTAGAGCCAAGCTCTGAGGACTTAGGACGAGGAGCAGACTGGTCGTACTTCGGCCATTGTCCGTCCATTTCTTTTACGATTTTAAAATCGTGACCAGCTTGAGGATCAGTAATGTCCCCGAAGTCTTCGTCAAGCATAGCACCAATGATCTTCTTGAAAAGAATCACACCGATGGAAAGGATTTTTACTTCCCCACTCTCACGGTCGAGAATGTTCATGTAATACCTAGCACGGGGCTTGATCTTACGAGCAAGATCCTCGTCCTCTTGGCGACCAGTCTTCCACAGGCTGTAATACAATTCACACATGGGACAACTCTCCCCGTGAATTTTACGGCAGTGAATGTTTTTCACATTACCATCAGGCTGCGGGACTCTGTGGATTTTAGTCTCCGCATAGAATTCCTTCTCGTCATCCTTCCAAGGGAGGATCCGAACGGCATTAGTGCCTTCGGGAATTTGATAGAACTTCTTGAGGAAGTCTGTGTTGTTGCCCGTCTGAGGGTTGTTAAGTTGTTCGTGCTTTGCACGGAGAGCTTCAAGATCAATAGCCATTTTAGTTTCCTTTAGTTAGTGGTTAGTGTATGATAGTAGTATCACTTATATAGTTTAGTTTCTTCTCGTTTATTTGCAGAAACTTGCTGCAACATATCTTTTTTCTGCTCAAGGGCTCGGACGAGTCCCTTAAGTAGTTCGTATTTGAAGGTAGCTTCATCGAGAGCAGTCTGTCTTGCGTAGTACTGATCGTCAGCAAACACTAGATCATCTAGGTCTTTTGCGGTCAACTTAACGCTTGAGCTTGCCTTAGCTTCCTTGCGTAGCTTCGACATGAATCGGGTCAGACCTACGCTCCGCTCTCCTACCATCTTCTTAGCCATGCCCATCAATCCATAATAGTACGAGTAGATAGATGCTTGTCTAAACATTTCATTTTCTACTTCGTACTCGGTGAAGGCGACAAGAGCATCGCTGATATCTTTATAGTTTTCCCAGGTAAAGTCTTCCAGGGATTCAATTAGTTCGTGCATATTATTGTTTGTATTTTCCAGAGGGTTTCCCCTGTCCTGTAATACCCGAAAGCTTTTTCTTTCCTGTTGGCTTCGGGCCTGTTTTGTACGAGGTTCCGTACTGTATATTAGAGGACTGTTTCTGTTGTTGTTGAACAATATTTGTTAAATAATTTGGATCTCGTAACTCTTTGTTATTACAGGGGTTATGCGGAGGGTTCTGGTTGCGAACAGGGAAGAGTTGTCGGAACCAGTCCTCAGTTAGGATTGAATAGTTCCCATTTTTATCTCGACCTAAGTACTGTCCTGGTCTGCCCCTCTGAGCGGGTTGGAAGCGATAAGGGCTGGACATCTTAGCTCCCTTCCTCGTTATCCCAAACTTTACATCCATTTGATAGTAAGTTTCGTCAGGGGTTTCTCTTACCTTGCGGCTGTACTGGTCTGGGGGTGAGAAGATCCATCTACCTTCCCTATACACCACTAAGCCAGTTAAAGGCTCTTTTTTTCTTGGAAAGATGCTTCCTAATGTCATTTTAGTTCCCATATAGATTCACTCCTACCATATTTAGCTTACCCAAAAATAAATTCGAATAGTTCTTTATTTAAACCAGCTAATTGTTGAATCATATTGGAGGTAACAGTAGTTATAAATTCGTTACCCATCTGAGGCATCTCGTCATCGTCCCCCAAACCATAAAGGTCAAACCCTATGTGGCAAATTTCGTGAAGAAGAGTTCCTTTATAGTCTTCTATGCATTGGGTAGGATCAATAGTAAGCAGGGACTTAGAAAATTCCACGCAACCGTATAGATTATCTTTGGTTAGCTTTCGCTGTTCAATATTAAAAGTCTTGACCCCTGTGTATACTACCATCGGGTGAATAGGTTTCGGATTCTTTGGTCCCATTTATCCCTCCTCCGAGGCGAAGGTTTCTTCTCCTTCCGACATACGCAAAATGTTATAATCTACATCCATAGGAACAGAGAATCTAGGTCTACCATTTCTAGACTTGATTACATAGCCTCGCATCTTACCTTGATCAAACTCCTCCTCTGACTGGTTAAGGGACATAGCAAAATCACAGGTTCGAATCTTCCCATAAGAGTCTCCAAGCTCTGCGTCTGTAATAACCTTCACCAGCCTTCCTTGTCTGTTAGTTTGTGTTGCAGTCCACACAAGGAAGTTCTGCTCCATAGCCACACCCCTAAGCTCCTCTGCAATCCTCTGCTGTGCCTGATACTCCTGTTGGATCTCTCGGGTAGGCCGAAGCAGTTCAAGGTAGTCCACGATCAGGAGGTCGGGCTCAAACTCATCGTAATTTTTAAGCTGGACCAGCAGGTTACGGATGGTATTAATAGAAGCTTGCTGCGTAGGGAATTCCTTGATGACCAACTGAGATCCTGGGAATTCTTCTTGGAACAACTCCAACCTCTCCTTGACGGTCAACTGGTTGGCAGGATCTTTAAGCTTAAACTGTGGCACTAAGGTCATGATTGAATCAAACCTCTGTGCAATCTTATCCTCGCTCATTTCCAACGAGATATACAAGACTTTCCTACCTTCAATCATGGAGTGAACTCCTTGGTTCACAAGGAACAAAGATTTCCCCACCCCAGGAGGGGCAACAACCATTGCCATCTCTTTAGACCCCAAACCCCCCTCTAAGGATTTATTAATTGAAGGTAAGATCGTCTTGTACTTTGTCTCAGTCTTCTTATTAAAGATGCGGTCCCAACGACCAAGGAGATCACTAAAGTAGTCTTGTCCTGTATCTACATCTCGATTAATAAGTAGAGCTTTTCTAACAAGAGCCTCTACCTCTTCCACTCTGTCCTCTTTAATTAGCGAAATACTTTGGGCAATTGCGCTCTTCATCGCCTCCTTCTTGGCGAAGCCCTCTACAATGTCCAGCATATAGTCTGGATTATTTGTGGTTGAAGTATCCAGGTTCCCGATGTAGGTTAGCTCGTCTTCATAATCAGAGACATTTTCTCTGGGTCCTAGCTTAGACTTAACATCTTGCAGAATGAAATCATCGGTAGGAAGCTTGTTGTACTTCTCATAATGTTCTCTTACAGTCTCAAAGATCTTCGTATGCGAAGGGAACTCAAAGTACTCTGGTCTAACCAGATTTACAATCTGTAAGTAGAAGTCTTTGTCAGACTTAAGTAAGTATAGAATACTTCTCTGTATGTTTTCACTAAAATCGTATGCCATGGTTGTTATTTGACAGGATTATTTTTTTCGGGTTTTGCTATGTCTAATTTTTCGCTACCAATGTCTTTGTAGCCCATCTTGTTCGCTGTATCATAGGCATCTGCTGTTAGTTTTCTTGACCTTTCCATCTTATTTCTAGCCTCTCGTTCACCAACTTTTTCTAACCCCCTAGACTCTGCCATCTTATGCCAATCAATATCCATCTGGCTATACCTCTGAGTCTCATCATTCATAGCACTCTTAGTTCCCTCGATAGAGGTGCGGAGGAATCTATCCCCTGCTGTCTTATCATATCCCTGCTCCGCAACTTTTTTATGTCGGGCTCGTACCGTGTGAAAATCCATATCGTCTCCAAACTTAACAGCAACTCCTTGATTTTGCCAGTAACGGCTAGATAATTTCTTGCACTTAGGGCACTTCGTTCGGCTTGGTGCTGTTGCCATAGGCAATTCTCTATCCCACCAAATGTTACACTCTCTACAAATCCATTCGTAAGTAGCCATTATACGCTAAACGACTCCCCACATCCACAAGATTTAGTTGCGTTAGGATTTACAAACCTAAACCCTCTCCCCATTAAACCATCTTCGTAATCAATGATGGTGTTGTTCAGATATAGAAAGCTCTTTGGATCACACACCACCTCTAGGTCTTTAGGTTGCCACTCCTTAATGGATATCTGATCGACCTCCTTCTTAGTGTCATCAAAACCTAAAGAGTATGAGAATCCAGAGCATCCTCCTCCTTTCACTCCTACACGCAGACATACATCCCCTAACTTCTGTTCGTATATAATTCTTTCAACCTCTAAGGCTGCTCTATCACTCATCATTATCATTTTGTTTTATAATCCTCTATGGCACTCTTAATAGCATCCTCTGCTAGGACACTGCAATGAATCTTAACAGGAGGCAGCGTAAGCTCCTCCACTATATGTGAATTAGTTATACGCCCAGCTTCGTCCAGAGTTTTTCCCTTAATCCATTCAGTAGCAAGACTACTCGACGCAATAGCCGAACCACACCCAAAAGTTTTAAATTTAGCATCTACAATCCTATCTCCTTCTACTTTGATTTGGAGTTTCATTACATCTCCACATTCAGGGGCTCCTACCACCCCTGTACCTACTGACCTGTCCTTCTTATCTAAAGACCCTACATTTCTAGGGCTCTTATAATGATCTAATACCTTATCACTATAGGTCATCCTGTACCTCCGATAGCTGCTCATTAATTGTTATCCAAGGCTCTTCTGCTTCGTCTAACGCTCTAATAGCATCCACGGGACACGCAGGTTCACAGGCATTACAATCAATGCACTCATCTACATGAATAAACATGGGAAGATTTTTATATTTTTCTTGAGGCTCTACCTCATAGATGCAATCTACGGGACATACATCCACACAGGCAGCATCCTTAACTCCTACACACGCTTCTTGAATTACAAATGTCATGATCCACAATCTCCTCCTGCAAGAGAACAGGCTTCTCCAGTAGTAACCTCTTCTTCAAAATCTACTTCCCTCATATATGTAGTAATGTTTTCCTCTGTGAGGGGAATAGATTCTAAGGGTTCATTTCCTTTTGATCCTGCTCTGTAAACAGTAAGACCTTTAAGATAGGGAGCATAGTCTAATGCCGCTTGAGAAAACTCTTCAGGAGTTGCAGTTGCAGGGAGATTGATTGTCTTAGAGATACAGGAGTCCATATACTTTTGAACAGTTGCTTGAACTCTGATGTGATCCTCTGGAGCAACATCATATGCACCTACAAAATTATCAAGAGGCAAGCCTAGCTCGAACCACTCTTTGAATAAAGGATCGACAACTAATTGCTCCTTCCAGATGTTTGCATGACGGTATCTTCGGTTGTACATGGCAGAGAATATAGGCTCGATACCGCTGCTAACACCATGTAGCATACTAATAGTGCCACAAGGGGGAATAGTAAGCATAACAGCATTTCGGATACCATATCTTTTAATAAGCATTCTGATTCGTGCGGGGAGCGTTTTTGCAAATTCTTCATTTAGATATTTATTATAATCAAACTCAGGGAACGGACTCTTATCTCTTGCCAAGTAAATTGATTGCTTGTACGACTCATCACGGATAGTGGTAAAGAGTCTGTCTAAAAACTCAAGACACTTTTCACTACCATACTTAATACCTAACTTGATTAGCATATAATGCAGACCAGTTACACCGAGCCCGATCCTGCGTGACCGCTCACCTACTCTCTTACAAGTGTCAGTTGGAAACTTATTTACAGTGAGGACATTATCTAAAAATCTAATCCCAGTACGAACTGTTTTAGCTAACCTTTTCCAATCAATATCAGAGCCATCAGCAAGCACCATATTACTAAGATTGACATTCCCAAGACAACAATTCCCGTATGAGGGGAGCGAGATTTCACCACACGGATTTGTAGAATCCAAGCTTTCAAAATACGATACATTAGTATATCTATTAGCCAGATCTATGTTATAAATACCAGGATCTCCAGATTCTACGGAGTTTTTCCAAATGATATCCCATAAGTCCCTGGCTTTCATATCGTTAGGACCAACACACTTAAATGTATCTTCCCATTTTTCTTTATAAAAACTGTCAGCCCGTGCCAAAGCGTCTTCTTCATCTTGAGCAATCACACTAAGAGGGTCAGACCCATTACGAATCAGGTGGTAAGAGTGATACTCTTTGTTATTAAAAGTGAAGTGCCAATCCTCATCTAATTCTACTGCCTCTAGGAACCTGTCGGTAATAGCTACAGAAATATTAAAGTTATTTAACTGCCCCTGTTCTAATTTAACCGAAAGGAACTCCATCAAATCAGGGTGAGTAACATTTAGAATACCCATCAACGCAGTGCGTCTGTTCTTTCCTGCTCTAACATGGTCCCCTACCTCATTAATCATTTGAAGAACAGATACTGCTCCTGGGGCTGAGTTTAGTACAGGCCCAATATGATCTCCCTTGGGACGGATCTTAGAGACATTGAACCCTACTCCTCCTCCTGCACAAGAGATCTTGTACATATCTTGGATAGTTTTGCCAATGGAATCAACACTATCCTCTGGGATAATAACATAACAGTTAAGTAGATTATGATTCCCACGGTTACGCCCAGAACCAAAAATGATTCTGCCACCTGGGATAAGATCCCCTGAGCTAATGGATTCGTAGAAGGCTTTCTCCACTCTTTCTTTATCTTCATCTCTCTCCGCTGATCCTATGGTTTTAGCGATTACTCTGGCCCTCTCAGACCACTTAGTTTCGCCTGGGTAGGCGTACCGCGCCTCAAAAATTTCCTGTCCGAGCTTGTTTAAATTTGCTATTGCCATTTTTATCTTCCTTTAATGCTAGAGATCCCTTTAGACTTTGTTATAGTCAGGGTCTTCACATTGTCCATTAAAGATTTAAGATAATTATTATGAGTAATTACAAACAAATTCTTAGATTTCTTTAATTCTGACAGTAGTATATAGAGTCCGTCAAGCCCATCTTGATCTAAATTTTCAGCAACTTCATCAAAAAACATTAAGTTATTTTCGGACTTGTGTGATAGGGTTAATAGTTGTTGTAATCCCAGCATCACAGCGAGTCCAATCTTCTTCTTCTCTCCTCCTGATAAGGAAATGTAATTGATTCTCTGTCCGTTGTGGAGGATAGTTTCCTTAAGCTCTTGATCAAACTCGATGAAGAACTTCCCTTTAGATAAGTGTGAAAGATAAAAGTTTGTCTTCCCATTAAAGTAACTTAGAATATTTCTAATGATGTACTTAACTAGACCAGCCTCAGAAAAAGCCTTCTCCCAAAACCTCATGATCTCGTACTTATTATTATACTCTTGCTTTATATCATGAGCTTCTTGAATCTTTGTTTTTGTTTCAGAACGAAGACCTTCAAAAGTTTCCGACTCCTTCTTGAGTTGGTTGTACTCTATAATTTGGTGATACTTGGTAGAAGTAATAGGCATGGGCTTTAGTTTCTCAACTTCCCTCCCCCTCTCTTCCTTGTATTCAATAATATAATTTTTACACTCTTCTATCTCAAAAGAAATTCTTTTAGGATGAAAGGGAGCATCTACTACCTGCCCACACATATCACAGAATTCATGTCTTGCTGGATCTTCCAGCTTAGAAGAGAGGTGATGGATCCTGTCCTCTAAAGCAGCTATCTCCGAATGGATGGCTGCAACACGCTGATCTACAGAGGTATTGTCAGTCTCTAGTTTTATTACATCTTGAAGAGAGAGAGCGAGAGTCGCCTCGTCGTATTTACCTTCAACACCTTTGCGTAATTTCTCTAAGCTCTTTAATTTTTTATCAAAACCCTTTAAGCTTTTATCATGTTCATCAATAATAGCTGTTTGTTTTTTAATCGTCTGTGAGTACTGAGACTTTAGATACTTAACAGATTCCCGCAACTCAAAGACACTTTCCATATTTAGAAAATTCTTTATGATTGTGCGCTTATCCTCTGGTGTAGCACTAATGAATTCAATGTGGTTCTGTTGCCCAAAGACCGTCGAAGCAAGGAACACTTTGTAATTCGTCTTAAGGTACTGTTCAATTAAAGCTTGGGTGTTGAGAGCATTGTCTTGTGTCTTCTCTTCACCTCCAACAAAGAAGCGTAAGTATGTGGGCTTCTTACCTCGTTCGATAACCACATTGTCATTAACGGTGATACGGACTGAGCATTTTTTCTTAGTGTAGAGATTTACAAGGGCTTCCTCTGTAGACTTTCTAATTGTCTTACCAAAGAGCCCCCACACCACAGATTCAATTAGAACACTCTTACCTGCACCGTTGGAGCCTCCTGTATCCTTGTTCTTTCCTTTAACAAGAACTAAGCCTTTAAACTTATCAAAACTTACCGTGCTTTTTTTAATAGAATAAAAATTATTTATTTCTACTTTGTTGATTTTCATGAATTAGATTTAAGCCGTTTAACAATTCATCTTTACCAATCTTTGAGTTGCTGGCGTTGATGTAGTCTTCAATTAGGGTGTCATTTATTTCGGTAACAGGATTGATTGTTTGAATTTCCTCCGTGTCATACTTCTCATCACTTAAGGGAGAGTATTTAATTTCTACATAGCCTACCGTTAATTTATCAAGAAGGTCTGCGATGCTATCTTGGTCTTCGTTTACAGTAGAGATATTAATACGAAGAAGGGTGAAGTACTTGGGATCATTAATCCAATCTATGTTCTCTTCAACGAGATCATAATCAATAACAAGATGACGAGGACCATGCTCTATCAGAAAGGTTTTGAACTCTTTATCTTCGATTGTAGCGTAGTAGTTTTCTTTTTTGTACTCCGCATAGTTTGTCGAGTAAGGGGTCCCAAGGAGCGTGACAACCTCTCCCCTATGGTGTCTGTGAATATGCCCAAGAACAGTAGGGTTATTAAAATCACTGAGAGCGATAGAAAAATCATTGTCCCCAGCAGAATTAAGGGAACCGAAATAACCAAAGTGGCCGAATACAGTATAATCTCTAGGAACTTGAGACAACTTTTCTTTAATTGTTTCTTCATCTTCGTAGTGGGGAATGAATGCTCTTTTAGTTTTGTGATCAAACCAAGTTTTAGTTACTACCTTTACTTTATCATCTGCAAACAGGCTAAGAGCAGTTACCCCATCGTCAGACTTGTTCTCGCTGTCATGATTCCCTCTTATTATAGTGACCTTTGAATACCTAGAAGCATAATCAATCACTTCTTTCAACGCTAGAAGAACCCTAGGGTAGGGCTTCCTGTGCATCATCAAATCACCTAAGAAAATAACATCATCCACATCTACATTGCTGTGAATAATATCTTTAATGCATTGCGTCTGCGCTTCTAATAAGCCGAAAGGTTTATTATCGAAGTGCAAGTCTCCGATGACTAGTGTTTTTACCATTTATCAATAGGACACCTTGCGGTGTCCAACTTAGTTTTATACTTCATTTTACAGCCACACTTCCTGCACCTTAATGATGTTGAGTCAAAGAACTCACAACCAAAACAAATAGCCAAACGGTACAAAGCAGACTTGGAAATCTTACAGCCCCCTCTGACCCAGGCATACAGGTCTTTAATTAATCTAATTACTCTCCTCATATTTACATAGAGCCTTCCAACTAACAGGAAAAAGCTCTTGCATAATATTTCCTATAGCTTTCGCAAATTCCTGAGTTTCTAATTGGGTATGCTCCTCAGTCCTCAATTTATATAGGTGATGCCACCCCAAGAGAGTACCTGTAGTTACACAGGTTGTGTACATGGATTGAGGCAGAACCATACGAGCTTGTTCGGGGCACACGCCTTGCTCCAATAGATGTTCATAATACACCAGAGACGATTCGGCTAGTCGATAAGCATCTTCTGTAAACTTCCTAGATTCCTTATGCATATCAGAAGAGCTTCCCTGCTTTACATTCTCTGCCTTAGTCCTCCACTCGGATGGGAGGTGGTAATCAGGAGGAGAAGTGATATACCTACGACTAACTTCACTCCAAGAGAAACCTACTTGATGCTTGCCTAGCTGGCGAAGTACAAATATAGGGCAACGGATGCGTAGAGTAGCCACAGGATGCCGAAAAGGGAGTAGATGCCCATGTTCTGCAAGGTAGTTAATAAGCTTTTCATCTTTGTCTTCATAAAATACATGATGTTGTTTGTCGAAGGAACACCTCGCTGCATTTACAACAAGCAAATCACCCTTCTCGGTGTTGCTCATAAGTTCTACGGAACCTCGGTCTAATACTTTTACTTCCAAAACTGCCACCACTTATCTCTTGCGAAACCGTCTCTAAGCCTATCAACAACCTCGGCCATATCCTTACTAGGATAAGCACACTTTCCAAAGTTTGCGAACCTGCTGCAAATCTGAATGTTATCTATGTTATAGTTTTGATCGTTATCAATACGATCAACACTTGGAGCCAGTGGGTGTCTCTTAACAAATAGGTCTTGTGGATTCAAGGAGGTGCCTAAGATAGCGCAGCGACCTCCTTGAGTTTCAAAGAGAATTTTAAGATCCTCAGCCGTAATCTCAACTGCCATAGGAGGGTAGGGAATCTTAGCAGTACCATTCTTATTTACAGTCCTCCTCAAGGGACGAACGGCAGCAGTAGATTTAACATTAGACAGTAGTTTCTTCCAAGGATCTTTCATAGTATGGGGATGCCGTTATTAAAGTGAACTTCTTCACCGTCTCCAAAGGACTTGCCAACCTCTGCATCAATCGCAAGAGGCACATCGAAATGGATATTAAATATATCCTTAATCATAGGGTAGTTGACCATCTCATCATAGAGGATCGTGAGTACTTTTTCCACCTCTTCTTGCGGAGAAACAATTTCAATTGAGTCATGGACCGTAGCGACAGGTCGAGCCTCTAGTCCTGCTTCTTTAAATCTTCTAGAAGCTCCGAGCAACGAACACAATAGGATATCTGAGGCTGTACTCTGAATAGTAAAGTTGAGTCCCTGTCTGAGTGCCCTGTTAACGACCGAACGATCCCTGCTGCCCACATCAGGTAGATTGCGCTTGCGACCGAATATAGTATAAGCATAGCCATTATTCTTGATAAACTCATTTACAAACTCCATGTACTCAAAGATACCTGGGTAAACATTCTTATAATTATTAATAATCTGTTCGGATCTTCGCATAGAGATACCCATAGTCTCTGCTAAATTAAACGGACCTCCTCCGTAAACAATTAAGAAGGATACAGTCTTAGCAATCTGCCGTTCTTGCTTAGTAATTTTGTCCTTATTAAACAGAAGCTTTGCGGTGTAAGTATGTAAATCTGCTCCCTGATTAAACGCTGTTTGCATATTACCTTCCTTGGCAATATGGGACAGCACTCGTAGCTCCATAGCAGCATAGTCAGCAGCGATAAAGGACCAGTTCTTAGGGGCTGTAAAGATGCTCCTGATGTTGTTCTCTGTTTCCCTTGGCAGAGTATGGAAGGAGACTCCCATCGCTTTCTGGGCGTTGTAGGCAGCGCAGGAGAGGCGACCTGTTGTTGTTCCATCGAAGCGGAAATCTACAAAGACCTTGTTCTTCTCATTATATTCAATAGCTTTTCTCGTACCTTGAATATAAGTCTTGGCAAGCTTCTCAGACTTGCGTAGAGCAAGCAGCCCTTTGAGAAATTTCTTAGCCTCTTTTAGTTCCTTAGTAGTCTTCGCCTTAACTACAGACTTACTAATCTTCTTACCTTCGTCTCTATGTTGCCACTTACCCACGGTTAGCTAACTCCTCGTCAATGTGTTCTAAAAGTAATTTAAGAGTTGGTGCAGACACGGAAGGCTTTCCCTTCGATGTTTTATCAGGAGGGTAAAGTTCCATACCGTCTTCTCTGGTGTATAGAACTTCAATCAAATCATTATTAGAGGATAGGTTATCTGTTTTGATAACACCATCACATCCATAAAGAAAGTCCTCTCTGTCCATGTTCTTGGTAGAAAGTTCTCTGCCTACGGCATCCAAGACTGTCTCATCTACGGTTAGTCCTTCGTACTCCATCTCTGCGAAGGTTTCTAAAGAGGGCATCACCACCTTATCAATCAGTTTGAACATGGCTTCCCCCTCTAGCTTTTCACAAATTAGATCAAATAGCTTCAAGGTAAAGTGAGCGTCCAGCGCATTACCTTCACAGCAATCAGACAAAGGAATACTGGCCCAATCAAACTTGTTGGGATTATCAATGGTAAGCATTAGTGGCTCTCCAATTCAGTAGGGAAGTAGAGCTTAACCAAGTCCATCAAGCTCTTAGGTAGGTTCTCATCCAAGAAGTGGTGCATAATCTTAGTGTCCCACACATTCTTTGTATAGATTCCATAATTAAGTAAGAACTTCAGGTCGAACTTGGCATTGTGAAACACCTTCTTGTTCTTCGGGTTCTCTAGGATCTCTTTAAGGAGAGCCCAAACCGTAAGGGCGTGAGTCTCTCCATTTCTAAAGGGACTGTCCTTATGATCCAGAGGAAGAACCCAAGTGCCCTCGCTAGTAGAGATGGCAATCGTTTGAATAATATCGGTAAGGAAATTAAGCCCCGTTGTCTCTATGTCTATAGCTAAGGTGTCGGTAGAGTCCTTCAGCCTAGTGGAAAGACTTTCTACCTCCCCAATATCCATTAGCGTTTGGTATGAGAAGTTCCCTTCGTTCGTTTTGCCAAGTATAACTCTTTCATATGCGTTCTGGATGTCCTTTCGGAACAGGATTGAGTGCCTAGGCTCCTTAATACAGGAATAAGGATGAAAAATAGGCACAACGATACAGCTATGCCCTCTAGTAGTGATATATTCATAAGATTTTCCTCGTTTATCTGTGATGCCGCTCTTCTTGATCAGCATCTTCATGGCTAAATTCCCACAGGGGAACACAAGTTTTGGTTTCACCTTGTCTATAGTAGCTTCAAGGTGAGTCCTACACAACTTCATATTATCTGGAGTCATGTCAGATTCTCTAACAGATGGACACTTAACAGCAGCAGCGCATACAAAGTCCTCTTTATAAGAGTCTTTAAGAAGCTGCATATCCTGCTTCGTAAAGGGGACCATCTGATTTAATTTTTGTTTGAGTGAGTCCGACAGAAAAAGCACAGGGGATTCCCGTAACTCGTCGTAGTCCATAATAGAATGGGCTGGTTTGCTTTTGTCAAGAATGCTGCACCCGTGACATAAGGGGTTGTCACTATTGATCTTATGACCAGAATATAATTTGTCTAGCTCAAACATAACTATGATAGGGTATGAAAAATCATTACATTGACAACGAGGAGTTCGAAAATATCATCCTATTATACCAGGAGGATCCAGAAACTCATGAGGATGCTCTTGTTTCTTTATTCGATTTACTCATAACTAACATCATAGAGTCTTTTCGATTTAAAGTGGACCCTGATGATGCCAAACAAGATTGCTTCACCTTAATCCTTAGAACGGTAAAGAATTTTAAACCTCGTAAGGGCACAGCCTTCAATTATTTTACCACTATTGTAGTAAACAATCTTAAGTTAATGTACACTAGAGAGAAAAAGTATAGGCAGAAGATTGATAATTATATTGAGAAGGTTAAGGATGACCTTAACTAATCTTCAATGCTTTAAGGATATTGGGAAGGTAGTCCTCAGAAACTTGCTTATCTCTTCTTAGCTGAACCAAGTGTGGGATCTTGGTCGTGCTATAGATAACAAAGCTGTGAGGCATATGGAAGCTATCAACCAAATACAACGGCTCTCCTTTTTCTAGGTCCTCATACTTTTCTTTGAGTTGGTCTGCCAAACTCTGGGAGTAGTCATCCCATAAGGATAAGAATAGGATGCTGATGTTGCGGCGATCCTTTTTGTTTTTCTTAATAAGCTTATTAAGATCATTCTCTTTATAGAGAAAGTTTAGTTTGAACATTACTCTTTTTCTTTAGCGGAATCGACAACAAACTTAAGAGGCTGCATTGAACCAAGTTCGTCAGAGTCTTGAGGCTCAGTACCTTTTACAGGCTCTGCAACAGACCCAGAAGAACCAGCAGTATCAATAAGATCAACAGTCGAAGCTAACTTCACACTGCCATCCTCTTGGTCAAGGACTGTGATACCTGAAGAGGCAAGCTCTTCTCTATTTTCAGCGGCATATTTCTGTACCATTTCGGCAAGCTGCTTGTTCATAGCTTCAATGCCTGTAATAAACACAGTCTTCATGAAGTCTGAATCTGTAATCTCCACAGGCTTACAGACCTCGGCAAAGTTTTTGTAGGCAAGAGCCTCATCTTTCGATAGTTTAATAATTAATTTCATACGATTTCTACTCCGTTCGTCAACTCGAATATTCCAGGTGTCAACATCAATCTTAATTTTTGTTTGTTCACGATCCATTTTACTATTATAGACTGAAGGATTTATTATGGAAGACAATTACGATATTTCTGCGCTAAAGAAAAAAAAGAGGATCAACAGTAGGACAAAGGGCAACACCTTTGAGAGGCAGATAGCCAAGCTACTTAATGATAGATTCAACACCACAGAATTTTCACGAACTCCTGGGTCTGGGGCATTCGCCACTACCCATACTCTACCAGATCACCTAAAAATTTATGGGGATTTAATAACCCCTAGTAAATTTAAATATTGTATAGAATGTAAAAAAGGATATAATAAGGAAAACTTATATAGTTTATATAATTATAGTAGCGACCTCTGGGGTTTTATAGAACAATGTGAAAAAGATTCGGAAAAATGTTATAAGCTACCCATGGTCATCTTTAAACAGGATAGACAGCCTACACTAGCCATTGTATCTTATTCACCTACTAGTCCTCATACCGAGACAGAAAAAACAATACAAATAATAAAAGAAGAAAAAGTATACAGAATATACCTATTGGATGATCTTCTTAAAGAAGATTATTATTACTGGTTTGATTGAGAAGTACTTCTAATAAATTTCGTTGCCCTTCCAAATACTTATGGAAAGTACTGGCTGCAATAGGTTGTGCTGCTGCTTGAGCTTGTTGAGCCCGAATATCATTTCTTGAAGACCTTCTATTTCTAATTTGTTCTCCTCTAATCCCATTGTCTCTCGCTAATGTATCTACAGTATCTGCGGGGTAGTCTGTTTGGCTTCTAGTATTTCGGTCAGGATCATTTTTATCTCCTGCCCAGGTTCCCTGTTGTGACCACTTAACTTCCATCCCATGAAATTTACTTCCAGGATCGTTAACGGTCATGACTACTCCTGCTCCTCCAGCCTTAACTGTAAAGTCTACCTTACCCCTAGCTTGAGCATCACACATTGCTTCTAACCCCTTATTGTGTGAGATAGTTTTTGTGTTTCCTTTATCATCGGTGATTATCTGTCCCATATCCCTAGCATTAGCCCCCGTGATTAATGCATTTCTAAGAATGTAGTCTTGTGCTGCTTGTCTTTTAGCGGGATCTTTTAAGTCTTTGCGGAGGATAGCGAACCGTGCTGACCTTTCTACAGCCTCCTGCGCTCGCTTTCTAACAGTAGGATCATTAAAATCTCTCCACTCTGCATCCCGTGACCCTCTTTTTGTATGTTGTCCCCCTCCTTTCATTAAGGCTTTACCTACAATACTTCTCTTTAGCTGATCAAAAGAGAGAAGTCCTGCAAATTTCTGTTGGATGCTTGTTAATAGTGAAGTTGCTGATTGGTTCTTAATTTTACCCCCACCATCAACATAAGCGGTGTCTTTCTCTAAACCCTCTGTTGCTGCTTTTATTCTAGTTTCGATTCCATCAGGAACACCGTAGGCATATTCTTCTGCGTCTTTTTGTCTCTGTGTCTCAGCCGCGCCAAATTGCATATTCCTAATCTTAGACATGAAGCCACCCTCAACTGGATTCTTCTCTAAGTCTTCGTCTTTATAAATGGCTTCTCTTCTATCTTCATTATTGAGTTCTCCAATTTTAATTTTACCCATCTTCTCTATTCGTTTCTGTCCTGCACCTAAAGCCCACGCTCCTTTATGAGGTCCACTTCTAACCAATACAGGCTCTCCTCCCATAAGATCGGCAGCTTTTTTAGCCCTTTCCTCTGGGGTTAATCCGTCCTTGTCTTGATTAAAGATGAACTTCGTATCCTCTCTTCCACCTGTTTTATTCTCGCTTTGTCCTGTTGCCTCTGCATCATCTGCATCAATCACTTGAATAGCTCGTCGGACTGCAATGATCTCATCAAGCACCCAGTTCTTAAGAGTCTGATCATCTCTCTCCCAAGTTCCTCCTGCATCATTACAAGCAAACTCATCATTTTCAATATCTATTCCTCCGCTGCGTATTGACAGTTGTGCAGCCTCGTCGCCTTGGATTGAGCATCTTCCCACAAAAGATTCTAAAAGATCCATCTGTTCTCGGATAACTCCGTGATCGAATTGGGCCTCAAGATCTCTTGCGATATCATCCTCACCATCCTCGGCTGCAACTTCACGAAGCTCTCCTATTTTATCCTCCAGCTTCGCTGCCATTCCTGCTAAAGCTTCTTTAATAGCCGTTTTCCTCGCCCATCTTTCTCTAGAGTTACTAGTAGGCATTCTATCTGCGGCATTGATTGCTACTGCTGCTTGAATAGTAAGCTCATAAAAGGTTCCTTTAACTGCGTTCTTCGCCTTTTGTGAGAACTGGGAACCCGTAACATTACGGAGATTCCCTGCTGGACACTGCTTTTCCATTGCTTTTAAAGCAGCATCCTGAAGAGGGTTAAGAGGAGCGATAAAAATTCCTTGCTCGGGATCACCATCTTCGTTTGTATCTCCTCCATAAAGGATCAAACCATTTTTCCCTCCTGATCTATAACGGGAAACTCTATTGCTTACATCCTCACAATTTCCACCCTTATTCCCTAAAAAATCCGTTAGAAGAGCCATAGACTCTGTTGCTTCCTGTAGGAGAGCGACATTGAGATCACCCACCACGGCTTGCTCTCGCTCCTTCCCATCCGCATCAGGGATTATTTCTATTTGGACACCTTTACCATAAGCAAGCTTATGTTCCAAGCCCCAATTACTTGCGCCCCCGATATACCGCATGAGGTTATTCCCTTTGCACATAAAGGACTCTTCCTTACCAGCCTTAGCTTGCCTTGCACAAAATTCTTGAGCTGATTTCTCACTTTTAAGTAAGTTTTCTTTAACCACCTCATCCATAGGCGCACCGTGTTGCTCTTCCCATACACCTCCAATCCTCTCAAACTTCGCTTTTTCTGCTGCCGCTGCCTCTTCTTCTTGCTGTTTAATTTCCATTTCCTTCTTCTGGACATCAGTAAGCTCTCCTTCAGGAACATTCCCTTCCGCATCAGTTCCTGCTTGACCTACCGCTTCAGAGTCAGCGGGTTCTGCGAATTTCTGTACATATAAAGGCCAATCTTCCGTCTCGACACCTTGACCATCAATGATAGTCCACATCTTGGTGTTGCCTCCAGCGTTAAAATTCGCAGTCTTACCCCCCTCCAAATTAGTCCAAAGCGTCACTCCAGGGGTAACTTCTGCCTTCTTTTCCTTATTGGCTCCCGCTTTTTTTAGCGACTCCTTTGCTGCCGTAACTGCGTCAGGATTGTTGAGTGCCTCTTGGCCCTGTGCATACGCTTCGGGTGACGCATTCCCCTCGGAAATATAACGCAGCTTAAAGGTGCGCTTCTTGAGTTGGTAATAGCTTCTAAGCAGTTCAGAAAAGTAGTCCATATTATATAATAGATAAAGCAATAAAGGTCCAGTCTAAAACTAAGTATAGACTGGACCCTTTATTCAAAGATGTGATCCCTACTAACCTGGGTTAGCGTAGTTGTACGAGTTCATGAAATCATACTTGAAGGTTACATCTAACTTATGGAAATCGTTAGTGGAGTAGTTAAACTCAGCCGCAGACCACTTGCTAGGGTACACACCATAAACTTCCACAGTAGAGTGTGGGGTCATAGTGTTGTCAAGCATAACGATCTCAACCTTATCTGCTTTAAAAGTTTTACCCGCACCACCCCCTGGCTGAGAGTTCTTAGTCATCTCTCCAGTAATGGGATCGTAGGTATTCTTAAAGTATCTCCAAAGGTCACTAGCAGTTTCCCGAAGATATAAGTTATCAAAGGTGACAACCATATCCCCTGGGGTATTTCTACCAGGATAGTGAACCTTGTCGTTAACACGGTTAACTACGATAGCTTCGTTGCCCATTTCAATACCAGTTACCTTAGTCGCTGCAAGCGTGAGGTCTGTTGAGTTTGTCACATCATCAGGAAGACCAATAAAGTGAATCTCAAACTGATATGCTCTTACTGAATCAAGCTCAGTAGAGATAGTAGGAAGCCCTTGCCCTGGGGTGAACTGCCTGTCGTACTTACTTTTGTAATATGAAGTTGCCATTAATTATTTTCTCCTATAGAGTTCCTAAATCAGCCGATTGATTGGTGAGGTTGATTTCAAAGATGAGCATTTCGGCTGTCTTGGTTGGTTTAACAATAACCTTGGTCCAAAGCTCATTTCTATCAATCCTTACTGGTGTGTTCACGGTTGAGTCACACACCACACGGAACTCAGTAATACCTCTTCTTCTTCGAATGTCATCGAGGAAAGGATTAAGTAGTCCTTCGATCTGTGCCCAGGTAAACTCATCGTTTGGTTCGAAGACAAATCTACGAGCCGATGCGAGGATTACCTTCCTTATATAGATCATTAACCTACGGACATTAATTCTATCAAGAGCCGTGGGACTTCTTTGGGTAGTTCTTTGTCCAAAGATAGTGATACCTTGTTGGGGGAAAGAAACCACAGGGTTAATAACATTCCCACCACTGTAAAGACTATCTCTATCCCCTTGGTTAAGTTTGACTTCTACCTCAGTAGGTTTAGTTAGTCTGCCTCGTCGGAAACCAGCAGGAGCGAACCAACTGTCTGCGACTGAATCAGTAAAGCACATCTGCCTTGCTCCATAGATGGAAGGATCAAACCAACGATCTTTGGAATCAAAGACACTAAAGACTTTCACCCAAGGCCAGTAGATGGCTGCGTAAGAGCTATTGATTGGCGAGGTTCTGGATCCAGCAGTGCTGGAAGACTTACCATTGCTCCAGTCAATTGCAGCTTGGGTTGCACCAATCGCATAAGGAGGTGCAACAACAGCTAGGAAGTTCTGAGTAGTTTCCGCAAGAGTAATTAAATTATTCTGCACAGACTCGGTAGCAATTCCAGGGACAAGGGCAATTCCGATATTGATCGTGTCATCATCTAGAGCTTGCATTCCTGTCTTAGTAGCTGTAGCAGCGTCACCAATTAAAGCAGTCGTGTTAGCAGAATCACTTGAGAGCCCATTACTTCCACCTGTCATATTAGTAGTAGCGTCTACCAGCTTGACCCAGCGAGGCCCAGCAGCGAACCCAACATCCAGACCCGTGACTGCGACAGCAGGAGAAATCGCCTGAATATCGTTTGTGAGATTAGTTTGCGGCATCACTTGGCTTCTTGCTTGATACCGATTGCTACCTGCAAGAGCATCCGTTGTGTTCCCAAAGTTTGACAAGGAAGTAACCGTAGCATCTGCATTATTGAAGAACATATTTCCTTTGACAACATCAGACTTAAGGTTAGTCTCTCCAGTTTGAATAACATCTTCAAGGAAAGCACCTGAACCAACAAAGCTCGACTTGAATGTTTCAAGTGCATTACCATCTTCGTTTACTACAACACTAAAGTTTTGACTTCCTAGATCAGCGACTGTAACGGAGTTTCCGCTCGTCGTTCCATCCGTTCTGGTTCCACCATTGTATCCCCCACCTTCGTAGATAGATTCCACATTGTAGAAAAGCCCACTAGCCGCTGTAGTTTCGAAGGTAGACCCATAAACCTTAACAGCAGAAACAAAAAGACTAGATGCTGCGTTACCACTCGCCCCATAATCACCCTTACCTGAGAAGAGAGCGGAGACAGGCGATAAAGCAGAGAGTCCATGGACAGCATTGAAAGTTGTACCCGAAGTGGCAGACACCGACATATAAGCACCAGACCCAGCGTAACGACCAACAATAGCACCCGAAAGACCTAAGCCTGTATAGCCAGCACCGTTGTCTTCCACACCCACATGGTCAGCGTCCAGCCCACCACCAACAACTTTTCTCATAGCTTCTGCTTGACCAGAGACAGCGGTTCCCGCAGCAATAATAAAGTCTTTTCCCGTACTATTGTTATCAGGATATTGTGCAACCCCTGCATTGTTATAAACTTGAATTCTTAAGCAAATCTCCCTGTCGATACCAAAACCTTCTTCTGCTAGTGCGCCCCCAGAAAGAACAAGGGAGGGGCAACTTCCAACTTCCATAACTGCGGAAGCATCCGTAGCTGTAGAAGTAGAGGCTCTAACAAAGTAAAGAGAGTTAGTTTGTTCTAAGATCTCTAAAGCACCTTCAAGACCTTGACCAGTAATTGATTCGCTTGGGTTTCCAAAAGTGCGAAGAAGTTGGTTTTGGCTCGTAATAAGGGTAGCTTTATCAGTTGGTCCTCTTCCTGCGAAACCGACAATCCCTACAATAGAGGTATTAATAGAGGGGGTATAATCAGAAATATCTTTTTCAATGGTGTAGACACCAGGGCTTACATAACTAGGCATGGTTTATTCTCCTAAGCGTTGGAAATTTTGAAGAGTCTTCTTTGGTGTAGAGTTTGAAGTTGTTCGGTAATATAGCTGGCAGGAACTACTAAGGTTTCTCCAGGCTTCATCCACTTCTCCTTGCAACCCTTCTCAGTGTTAAAGAACACATGAAAAGCTTGCATACTGTCATTTTTTACTGCTTTCATATTTTTTCACTCCATAATATGTACTATAGCTCGTACCTTTTTTTGAGAACTTTTTTTCAACCACCTGCGAAAACATCAGGGGAACCTGCTGCAACAGAGGTACACGCTGTAATACCGTCCCCTATCCTCCCACAGCCCATCCCATTAACAAATACGGTTGAACTACCTGTAGTTATTGGGGCTGGATGAGCGGGACATGGGGAGCCTGGGAGAAGGTGTACTGTATTAACATCCCCTTGACGAGAAACAGGAATGCCATTAGAAAAAACATTAGGCGAACCAACTGCTCTAGTCATTGGGCTACAGTGAGGGACATCGGCATCTCCGATTCTAGTTACTGCTGGCATACTCTCTCCTCATAAGCTCTTGTAGTCTTCCTTCCCATAAGCCAATCTCTTCATGCTGCTCTTCAGTATGAGGTCCTTCAGGTATCTCAGGAAGAAAACTAATTACATGATCAAATGTGGTAGGGATATCTTCAAACTTAGTATAAGTTTTTAGCTCACTACCTATTTTTATAACAAACTTACTCACTAATGCATCTCCGCTTTAAATTCTTGGATTTGACCTGTGGCAGTCACAAGGAATTTAGGACTAGGAACATAAGTCCGAACCACAATGCCTATGGTTTTTTGAATGATGCGATCATCCTTATCCCCTGCGATTGGAGGACCAACATCATCTTCGGATTCAATATGTGCTTTTGTCAGAGTAGAGAACCTTGTTGGAACCTGCATCTCAGGGTTGAACTTTAAACGAACCTGCTCCACAAGCTGGTCCATGTCTGCCAAATACTTAGTCCAAATATGGAGTTGGTACTTTACATTAACGGGACGAGGAGCTAAACTTAAGACTCTAAATGCTCTCTGCCTATCGTTATCCCAGTGCTTTTCATGGACAAGAACACTTTCATTTCGTCTCCTGGTTGCGTCATTATCTGATGTAGTTTGAGCTACTGAAACAATGGGTAGAATAATATTGTTTTCTTGTTTTAATTTTGCTACTGCTCGTTCCGCATTGGCATGAATACATTGAACATCAACAAAATTATCTTCTGAATTAATATATCCTAGATCATTGAAAGACGCAATCATACTTCTAAGAAGTTCTTTATAGATAAATGATATACTATTTTTAGCAGTGGTCATTTTATAAATTCGTTTGCGAATATCACCTTCCCGTGTATCCCATCTAGTATTCTTACTGGTAAACTCAGAAATGTCTTTTGATCCAGTAAATGAACTCTCATCGGTAGAAACCAAAGACTTAGAACCTCCCCTGGAAGGGCCATATACTGTAATAGGATTTCCATATGCTACATTGAATCCTGACTGTGTAGCCGATACTGTGCCTACTGGAAAATTATAAAAGCCACCCCCTGAAGCAATAAAAGAAGGTTCCCCAGAAACACGCATTGTCCAAGTAGACTCTAGGAAGGGAGCATTAACCATTTTTCCCTGGAAAGATATAAGGGAATCTTCGCCTACTGTTTTTAAATAGTCTCCTTGGTATGTTCCCGCCAAATCATACTGAGAAATTCCTATAGCAGTTAATTCAGCAGTAGTAGTATTGGTAAAGCCTACTCCCCCTCGTTCCATAGGTTTGATGGATGGGGGAGAATAGGGTACAGAATTTTGTTTCCATACTGAAATTTTAGAAGCCATCTTCGCCCCCCGCATATCCACCTAACTCATCACTGACCTCGGTGAGAGGAGTGTCCTGAACATCAGGAGCATCACGGAGGAGTTTAGCAGAGCATACTAAATGGTACACACCATACGACTCAAAGCTATCCTCCACAACTTCGAAAATTTCATAGCGTTGATCCTGAAAGAAGGGCTTAAGAACATCCCCAGGAATAACTCTTCGACCCAGCTTCCTTTCAATGTAACTCTTATTAAAAGTAAAGATCTGATCGTTGGTCATTTGAATACCGAACTGGGTTAGCTCTTCGCTCATCGAGATAGGATCATAGTGACCATGAACCGTAATGGCAATCTTAGCAATAGGCTTATTCCTAGACTCCATGTACACAGGATCAAAATCGTCTGTTTGGTTGTACTTATAAAAGGAAAATTTGGAACCAGCAAGACGAATCATCTCATCGTCTACTAAATTGAAAAGGTTGATGTCAGCGTTGTTCTGATCAAATAGACTAAGAAGACTATCCTCACCATCAAGGTCAGGAAGCTCTGGTAATTTAGTCGTTACTTTCCAATTTTTTTTAGCCATGCTAATCAGCCACTAGGACCAGCCAGTTTCTTTCTGTCTTCTTCACCTTCCGCTTTTGATAAGGCTTTACCAAACTTAGACCCTCTATCAACTGAGGGAATTCCTTCTCCTCTAGCCTTAGACTCTCCTCTTCTTCGATTCATAGAACCTTGGACAGCATCAGCAGTTTTCAGATTTGTCTTAGCACCACCAAGCTTTTTCTCAACATTCTTTACAGTTTTCTTAGTCTCGGCAGCAACTAGAGGATCTTTTGAGACAGCCTTATCGCCCTGATCCGACATTCTGCTACCCTCTCCTCCAGGACTTTTCGCTGCTATCCTCTTTGCGGTAGGACCAGCTTCCCATTCCATGAACAGCTTACCCATTCTGTGGTACTCGGTCCAATCCTTAACTGGTTTTGGCTTCCTGATCGACAGACCTGCCAACCCTTCTGCTGCTGCTGCAAGCCCTGGCTGTGAAGATCCTAATGTTGGTTTGGGCTTTTCAGACTTAGCTTCCTCTCTGCGTTTTTTAGCTTGGTCCTGAGTTGCTTGCTGCCTAACAGATCTTGGCGACCGAGCTTCCATAGCTAGGAATTCATCAAGTCTATGCCCTAAAGCACGATAAGCTTCAGCTTGTTGTGCTGCCTTGTCTTCAGCATCTCGTTTATCTTGAGCTTTCTTAACCGCAGCTTGACCCGCTGCTTTAATACCACTCCTATGAGACTCAATTGCAGCCTTAGTATCTACATCTTCTGGCTTGGTAGCACCACCGAAGTACTTCTTTTTGGGAATCTTCGCTGGTTTTTCTTTTTTGATGCTCTCAAGATCCTTGTCTGTAGGCTCATTATTTTCCATTAATCTTCTAACATATGCGTTGTTCATAGCTCTAAATCCTCATCGGAGTCCGATTGAGCCTGTAGCTCTCGGTTCTTTTTTTGCTTGTCAGACATTGGAGTTACTCCTTGCGCTCCTGCCTTCTTTTGTCTACTAGGTCTGCCTTTATACTGTTCTAAATCTTTCTTACTCATCCATTCTGCTAAGATAACACCCATCTTATAGTATGTACTATCTTCAACTGGTTTAGCAGCTTTATCTTTATTAGCTTTCATAAGCGCGGCTCGTTCTTTCTTAGCTTTAAGGACTGCGGTGCGATCAATCATAGCTTGCATTTCAGGACTAGCTGTGCCTTTGACCCCTTCCTCAACACCCTCAATGGTTCCCTTGTTCTTCGAAGCATAGAATACTTCTTTTGCTTTTTCATTTCCATAAGTGTCAATGAATTTTTTCATAAGCTTCTTTCCTTTAGATGATAAGGGCATAATAATTCTCCTAGAAAGTGCTAAACGCAGGTGGCTCCTCAATCTCTTCAAGCAGTTCAATTTTAAGTTTCTCTTTTTCTGCTTCGCTTGCTTGGGATAACGCTGCACCATTCAAGCTTGCGCCCCCTCCAGGTGAGGGGAGTGTGGAATACTTTCCACGAACCTCGCCTAAGATACCTTTAGATACTGCCAAAGCGTACCGTTGGATCCAGTTTGTGTAATAAGGATGTAGGGTTGCGGAGTCCAAAGCTCGGTAAAAGAGAACAACTGTTTGAAAGTTACTAACGGGGATGGGGTAAAGCTGGAGAAGGTTTCCATTTATCACATCCCAGGACCCCTCTTGGCTTAAAATTTTCCTAATCATCTCTAAGTGCTGTTGCATTAGATAGAAATCGGAAACACTAAAATTACTAAACAGGAAGTTATCTTGGAAGTATTTGATAAAGAAATCAAACTCTAAGCTTCCTGCCATACCTTGAATACTTAATAGAGATTTTTTATAGCATACATAATTGAGATTATACGCTATATGTGATGGCAAAATATAAGTATTACATCCTGCTGATGCTTCAAAAGTGGCAACTTGATTGCACCAATAAGGAGCGTGATAATCAAGGTTAGTTAAAGCTTCATCAATCGCAGTTTTGATTTGAAAATCTGTTAGCTCTACGCGCACAACAGGGTGTCCTAAACGAGCAAGAATAAAGTCTCTAATAATCTCCTCATAAGGAGATAGCTCGACCACTTCACTTAATGTGCTTCTGTTAAGTTTAGCTCCATCAATAGCGGTATCATAAATGTCGGTATCATTAAGATACCTCCCCCCATAAGTACCAAAGGTATCTCCATATCCAAGTAATTTAGGGTTAACCCGAGGTGCTATTGCCATTTAATTCTTCCTCAAATTTGGTTTCTGATGGGGTGATTGTTTTAACTTTAGGAGGTCTACCCTTTTTCTTGGGAACCTGTGGTTTATTAATTACTTCTAAGTATCGAGAATTTACATGAGTTTTCGATTCAAAAAATTCTCCTGGTCTTATCTCTACTACCTCCCCGTCTATATGGAGGAGCATATTCCATCTACATTTGCTTCTATATTTATACATCCATTACCTCTATAGTATATAGGAAAGAAAAGAGGGCCAGAGGACAAAAAACCTCTGACCCTCTTGTTTGTTGTTACTTACTATCCGTTAGTAGCCAAGAGGCGTAGTAGTACTGCCACCAAGGGAGACAGCAGTGTTCCTAGCGAATGGGCTGAACAGGAAGTTCGAAGTTGGGCCAATAATACGGACGATTCTATAGAATCTGTTGTACGGCTCAATTACGACCTTACCATAACGAGTCAGGATACCTTTCCTTGGTTGGAAGGACTCAGGATCAATAATGGTAGGAAGCTGCTGGAGAGGAATGTATGGAGCATACACGAACCCACCGTCCATAGCATTCGAACCCTTATAGCCAACCATGATTTCGTCCTGCGGGTACATAGGATCAACATACAGATCGTAGCGACCCATAAACTTACCTTTGTACTCGATGGAGTTCCTACCAATGTTGGTAGGAGCATCATTAGGCATAATACCACCCTCAAGCTTGGCTGCACTTTCTAGAAGTGAGCAGATAAGAGGAGAAGTAAGAAGCCAATTACCAGGACCACGCATCGTGGTACGATAAATATCTTGCGAAGCAAGGTTAATGATCGCAAGAAGGTTAGAGTACACTTCGCCAACATGACGAGGATACATACCAAGAGACTCTTGGCTGAAGTCGCAAACAAAGATGTTGGACCCAGGGTTAGAAGAACCTAAAGAGGTTGCCGTTCCCGAACCATCTCCACCGTTGAAGTCGTAAGTGAACTGCGCGGGAATGAAAGTACCTGAAGTAATAGCATTACCACCAGCACTACCAAGACCAGCAGGACCAGTTTGGTTAATGTAGCTGGAGTCCATGAAGTTTTGGCTTCCACCACCCGTGTTGTTCTGACCATGAAGACCATAAGCAATACTA
>TARA_R110001583_G_scaffold49568_1_pt1 | contig 26606 bp, 26 predicted proteins | sample TARA_R110001583 | Tara Oceans TARA_R110001583 (sample SAMEA4398432) | marine metagenome | biome: Polar Biome; feature: [MES] marine water layer (ENVO:01000295) within the mesopelagic zone...; material: water (ENVO:00002006), including particulate matter (ENVO:01000060) such as...... | reverse complement strand
ACGGGACGTGGAGCAAGCGGTACTGCCCACCTGCAAGGAGCTCGGCATCGGCTTCGTGCCCTACTCTCCTCTCGGCCGAGGTTTTTTAACGGGCAGGTTTCAAGAGAACGCCGATTTCGGCGAAGGCGATTTTCGTTCTAACCTGCCGCGCTTCTCTGAACAGGCCATGGATACTAACCGCCGAATCGCGGAGGTGATTGGTGACATGGCAGCACTCAAAGGCTGCACCCCTGCGCAGCTCTCACTGGCCTGGCTGCTATCCAAAGGCGACAATATCGTACCGATTCCGGGCACCAAGCGGTTGCGCTACCTTGAAGAGAATGCGGCAGCGGCTTCCATCCCACTAACCACCAATGAGCAGCAACAGCTTGAGGCGGCCACTGCTCGCCTTCCGGTCATCGGCGAGCGCTATACACCAGAGGGCATGAAGGGGGTTAATACGTGAGGAGCGGCTGCGGCTTGGCTACTAAATAATCTCGCCAATCGAGCGTTTGCCATCCAGCAGTAGATACTCCTGATTGACCAAATCGGACTTTTGCACGACATGAAGTAACGCATGGGCCACGTTGGCTCGTGAGATTTGGTTGTCGCCTGCTTCATCCAGTGAACTAGCAAACTGCTGGCTGGCGGCTTCGTGGGTCAAACGCCCAGGCTTGAGAATAACGTAGGGCATACCGCTATTGCGAAGGTGGGCATCGGCGGCAAATTTAGCAGCCATATAGGGGCGCAGCTTTTCGGGCGCTTCCATAGGGTTTTCTGCCCGCATAGCGCTGATCATGATGTAGCGGGAAAGCCCCTTTTGTTTGGCGATATCGGCAGTACGGATGGCACCGTAAAGATCAATCATCAGCGTTTTGTCTGGCCCGGTGTGCGGCCCTGACCCTGCCGTAAAGACCACTTGGTCGCAGCCGTCAAAGGCGTGCTCAAACTCGCCTTCTAAATCGGCTATCACTGTATCGATGCCGTGCTCTTTGAACCAGGCTGCCTGCTCTTCACTGCGGATCATCGCCTTGATGGGCGTGCCCGCTTTTTGGGCCAGTTGGCAAAACTGTTTGCCAATCTGCCCGTTCGCGCCAATCACTAACGTTGTCATAACGACTCCTAGTGAATTAGTTAGTTACTTACTAATAAGTGCAGGCATCTAGGCGTAATTCAACCTATTGCTGATTAATTCTCCCCCTGCACTTACTTACCTACGTTAAGACCTTCCTAGAGCCGATGGCCCCGCAGCGAGCCGCTGGCATAATGGCTTAAGCGTGAACTTGAGGTGTAAAGCTATAATGAATCAGTGAGCGCTTTGCGCCTAGTCGTTATCAGGAGACCTCCCTATGACCGAGGCAGAACGCAGTGTCGGTGTTGATGCGAGTAACGATGCTCTTACCCGAGCACGTTATATATCGCAAATTCAGCGTATTTCTTCGACTGCTAAAGCAGGCATCTCAGCAGGCAGAACCAGTTATCTTGAGGCAGCGGAGTACTGTCATGCGATGCGCAACCAAGTCATGGATGAGTATAGGGAACTGACAAGCGTGCAGGGGCTGGCGAGAGCAGAGCAGATAAAAAAAACACCGCCTAGTCTTGCTGCTCTTTTCGAGCGATACGCGCAGCAACTATTTGGTTATTCGTACCAAAACCTCTCAGCTGAGCAGCAGCAACGCATACACCACGAGGTTATTGAAGCTTCTGGCCGCAGCAATGCTGAAGTCTGACCCAAGCACTTCAGCATCGATAATTGCCAGCTCTTCAATACGAACGCTACATTCAGCGCTCACGCACTCAAGCCACAACCCCAAACACACGCCCAATAGCAGAGGTTAACGCCATTGCGAGCGCGCCCCAGAACATCACTCTTGCTGCAGCTTTCCAGATAGGTGCACCGCCCACTCTAGCCGCAAGAGCACCCAACAAAGCCAGGAAGAGCAGTGAAAACAGCGCTACCAGAGGAGTCAATAGTGATGATGGTGCCCACCAGGCGACCAACAGTGGCAACAGCGCGCCCGTGGTAAAGGTCGCTGCTGATGAAAGGGCTGCTTGAAGCGGGCGCGCTTGACCAGTCTCGGTGATGCCAATTTCATCCCGTGCATGGGCACCCAGGGCATCGTTGCTCATCAGCTGTTCGGCGACTTGCCGCGCCAGCTCAGGAGTCAGGCCGCGGGTTTCATAAATGGTGGCAAGCTCTTCCTGCTCTAGTTCGTAATGCTCCGCCAATGCTTTACGTTCGATATCGAGATCAGCATTTTCAGTGTCGGCTTGCGAGCTTACCGAAACATACTCCCCCGCCGCCATCGACATGGCGCCAGCCACCAGCCCGGCAATACCCGCCAGCATAATAGCGCTTTGAGTGGTATTGGCTGCGGCTACCCCCAGTATTAAACTGCTAGTAGAAACGATGCCATCGTTGGCCCCCATCACAGCAGCACGCAGCCAGCCGGAACGGTGAGATCGATGGTGCTCTGAATGGATCATGGACTTTCCTTTCTCTGAGGCGCATCCAAGCCAACAATAGCATCTAAGGTCATGAACTATTTTGCTGGCACTACTCGAAGTAGCCTGCCCTCGGAGCTGTCGGTAAGTAGGTACACTTCACCTTCTGGGCCTACCCGCACATCTCTTATACGCTCGTCTAGCTCACCAAACAGGCCTTCTACATCGCTGGCTTCGCGGCCATGGTTAGATAAACGTACCCGACGCACCTCGTTATTTACCAGCGCTCCTATCAGTATATCGCCCTGCCACTGCGGGAACAGCTCGCCGCTGTAAAGCGCTATCCCCAAGGGGGCAATAGAGGGCGTCCATTCTAAAAGTGGCGTTACGGTACCAGGGTACTTTTTGAACGGCGTGACGCGCGCCATGCTCATGGGCCATCAGCCGCGGGGTCTGCTCGTCATAGACGCCGTGAACGATGCGATGACCATAGCTGCAAATTGCAGGTGGGGGCCTACAAAAGGGAAGAGTGGCTCGCTTTCCAAGTTTTACAACGCCGTATGGTGCCCTTGCTGCCTCTTCAGCTCTCGATGAATCACTGAACAGTTCTCGTCATTTGGCTTTCACGCTCCAGGCCATGTACGCTTATTGAACGAACATTCAATTAAGGTGCTTTCATGCAACGTCATTCGCTATTCGCCGCAATGTCACTGGGGCTTTTTGCTGGTGCTGCCACAACCACCGCGCTGGCGGAGTCCACACCGTTGGAAGAGCAACTCAAAGAGCTTGAGTCATTCCAAGTGATCGCCCACCGCGGCGCCAGCGGCCACGCGCCGGAAAGCACCATGGCGGCCTATGAATTGGCCCATGAGTGGAATGTCGACTACTTAGAGCTGGACGCCCAAATCACCGCCGATGGTGAAGTCGTGGTATTTCATGATGACGCCATTGACCGCACCAGCGACGGTGAAGGCAAGATTAACGACTACACCATGGAAGAGCTGAAAGCGCTGGATACCGGCGCTTGGTTCAATGAAGCCAATGCTGATAAAGCAGACGCGGACTTTGCAGGGGCACAGATTCTCACGCTGGATGAGCTTTTCGAGCGTTTCGGTCACGATGCTCGCTACTACATTGAAACCAAGTCACCGCAGCTAAATCCAGGCTTGGAAGAAGCCCTGGTAAAAACGCTGGAAGAGTATGACATGGTCGAGAGTGGCCGAGTATTAGTGCAGTCTTTCGAGCAGGAAAGCCTGTTAAAAGTGCAGGAACTAAACGATGACATTCCGCTAATCCAGCTCGTTTGGTACTATCCCAGTGAAGAGGACGAATCGCGTTTAGTGGAGTGGACTGGCGTGACACCGGGCCCAGCAGAGATTAATGATGAAGACTTCCAGGCGGTAGCGGAATACGCGTCAGGAATCGGTACTAACTATATCTACGAAGGCCAAGAAGTCATCGATGCCGACTTTATTCGTCAAGCAAATGAAAATGGCCTGCCGGTGCACGTTTACACCGTCAATGAAACCGAAGAGATGGAGCGTTTGATGGAAATGGGCGCAAACGGCCTGTTCACAAATTATCCAGATCGCTTGCTTAAGCTCGTTGAGTAACCATCGTTTAATGGCATATTACGCCCGGCCTTGGCCGGGCGTTTTTATAATAAGGTTTTACTCAAGCCCAAGCTGCCCCAGTACCTGCTCTACTCTTTTACGATCGCCCGCTTGCAGCGTTTTAAGCGGCTGGGGCAAGCAGGGCTGACTCACCTTCCCGGTGATTTCTGCAATGGTAGCCGCCACTCGCAGGCTACCGCCGTATTCACGGTAGAGTGCCCACAGCGGCTCAAGGGCATCTGAAAGCGCCTTGGCCTGTTGAATATCCCCCGCCTGAGCAGCTCGGGTTATCGCCAGCGCTGCTCTAGGGTATAACCCGCCGATAACGGAGTACCAGGTATCACATCCCGCATTTAGACCGGTGGCTGCTGCCGCGTCGCCGCTGATGCCGATAGTGACATCAGCGGGGAGCAGCTTGCGCAACCCAGCCACCCGCTCCTTTGCAGAGTCCATATCATTGTTCACCGGCGGAATTTTGATAGAGCGAACCTGGGGTAGCTGCGCGATTCGCCCATGCAACTCATCGCTAAATTCAAAATGGGTTGTGCCAGGATTATCGTACACGCAAAGCGGCACACTCAGCGATTGACAAACCGTGGCGTAGAGGTCGAAGACTTCGTCATTGGTGAGCTTTTGGTAGGAAACCGGCGCTAGCAGAACTCCGCTGGCGCCTGCCTGCTGTGCGTGCTCTGCGTTAGCCAGCACATCACGAGTACGTAACGCACCAATGCCTGCAATTACAGGCGTGCCAACTGCATTTTCAACGCTAAGCTGAATAACACGGGCGCGCTCATCACGGTTTAAATAGGCGTAGCTACCGGTCGAGCCCAGCACGCCAATGGAATCCACCGCTGCCTCAGCTAAATGAGCAACTAAACGGACAAACTCATACTCATTAATGCCCCGCTCGTTCATGGGAGTTAGCGGGAATGCACTTAGGCCGGTGAACATGGTGGATGATCCTTTTAAGATGGATGTCATTCGTAGTGTCGCACAGACGATTAGCTCTTATGTACAAGCGTACTGCAATGGAATAGCCACAACTTATCCTCGTTATTCGTTGACATAACTTTCTGTTATTTTTCTTGAATTGATGTAGTGTTTGCGTATACGCCGTATCGATACGGCACATTGCTTCTGATGTGTATCTTTCAGTCATACTATCATGACTGAATATAAAAACAGTCTCGTTAGTGCTGCAAGGGAGAACACGTCATCAATTCATACACATTTTCAGTGCAGAGCAGAACTGCACCGTGCGTGAACCTGGCGTTCATCAATCAACCAGTAAGCCACCATCAATGTCATTACCCGTTGTAAGCGGTTCTCTAATGCGATTGGCCTTACTGGCAGTAACCACCCTTATTTTGCTTGTGGTGATTACTTTTGCAGCAACGAATGCCATCGCTCGGGAAGCACCACTTTATTTAGTGGCTCACCCTGACGTCACTACCCGTTGGCTGAACCGCGATACCACCCGCGCAATTTTCGCCATGCGCCAACGCACCTGGCCGGATGGCCAAGCGGTTAGGGTCTTCGTCTTAAGTAATAGCCATCCTATGCATGCTCGCTTTGCCAAAGAGCAATTGGCGGTTTACCCGCACCAGCTACAGCTAGCCTGGGATCGCATGGTCTTCTCAGGTACCGGGCAAGCCCCCGATCGAGTAAGCGATCAAACCGAAATGCACGAGCGCGTTGCTACGACACCCGGTGCTATTGGCTATCTTGAAAGGGAGTATCTGGATGATAGAGTCCAAGTCATTTCGATGGAATGAATGCAGAGTCTTTGCCGCTTTGCTAGGCACCGTTGTAATGGGTTTATCTGCTCCCGCCCAAAGCGACGAACACCCTCTGGATACTTTACAGGTGCATGGCTTTCTAAGTCAGGCGCTGGTCGTGACTGACGATAACAACTTCTTTGGTCAGAGCAGCCAGGATGAAGGCAGCTTAGAATTTACCGAAATCGGCCTCAACGTCTCCTTACGTCCCCATCAGGATGTACTCGTTGCTGCTCAAGTGCTAAGTCGTCAAGCTGGAGGTGATAGCAGCGATGCTGAACCTAAACTGGATTACGGTCTAGTTGATTACCAAATAATTTCAGACCAAGAACGTACCTTTGGTATCCAGCTAGGAAGGTTCAAAAACCCTTTTGGATTTTATAATCAAACCCGCGATGTGGCCTTTACACGGCCCAGCATATTACTGCCTCAGTCTATTTATTTTGATCGCACTCGGTCTCTGGGGCTTTCAGGAGATGGCATCAGCCTTTACCACGAGGAAAGACTCCGCACAGGTACCATAAGGGCGCAGGTAGGTTTTGGTCAGGCACGCATGGAAGATGACGTAGAGCAAACCTTGGGACTTGATAGGTTTCCTGGTTCTCTAGATGCGGCTTCCTCAGCGATAGGGCAGGTTCGATACGAGCATGATGCAGGACGGATCGTTGCAGCAGTGAGTACAGCAAATGCCAACGCTGATTATGAATCTCCTGCCAGCTCGCCCGGCGAAGGCCGGTTCCGATTTCAACCCTGGGTACTATCTTTTCAATATAATGAAGAGTTATGGACACTAACTGCCGAGTACGCCATCAGAAAATTAGAGTTAGAAGGCTTTAATTCCTTCTCTAATTCAAGCAGAACTGGCGAAAGCTGGTATGTGCAATTTGCTAGACGCTTTAATTATAACTGGCAATGGCTGATTCGTTACGACAGCTTAACTAATAATAGAGAAGACTCTTCAGGAAAAAATTATGAAGCGATGGGCCTGGGGCCTGCACATTCACAATTTGCAGATGATCTAACATTTGGTCTGCAGTGGACACCGCACCCTCAAGTAATGCTGGCAGGCGAATATCACCATGTGGACGGCACTGGTTGGCTGCCCACTCAGGATAATCCCGACTCTTCAGCGACCAGCCGAAGATGGAACATGTGGTTATTCCAGCTATCGCTGCGCTTCTGACGCTTCCCCAGATCCTGGCTAGGACGTTACCGCGATGAAAACACCTACTCTTTTTCGAACGCCTCAGCGTCTTAGCCTAACATGGCGGGTCATCGCGTTAAGTAGCCTCCTGCTTTTGGCACTGGTAACACTTTTTACTTGGCTAGGCCACGACAACTTAACTCGTCAGTTTCAGGAAAGTCAGACTCAGCACCATGAACGCCAGCAGCGAGAAATCCGTTTAGCACTACTCCGTTCATCAGAAAATTTACGCCAGTTAGCAGGCTTGACGGCCGCCTCTGCGAGCCTTGGGCTGCCCTTGCAAGCGGGTAGCACAGCCGATGTAGAGCGAGCGCTGGACTCCCAGTGGCCCGCTCTTCAGCTCGAGGCAGGGATTGATGAGATTCTAATCATCAATACTCGCGGACAAGTCATGGGAAGCTGGGGAACCGGAAATTCGCAGGCACAGCTTCCCATCTTGAACTGGGTAAATCGTGTAATGAACACCGAACGTCCACTCGCAGCACTTCGCTGTTCAGATAGCTGCCAGCAGTTTGCTGCCGTGCCGGTGCTGGTGGAGGGGGAAAGTGTCGGTATGGTCGTGCTGTCCCGCTCGTTAGCCGATGTCACTCGGCAAGCCAAAGAAGTGTCTGGCAGCGAAGTCGCTTTACTCGTTACCGGGCCCGCTGAAGAAAATCAGATAACGGCAACAAGGCAGTTGCCAGCGTGGAATGGCCAATTGTTGGCACTCACAAGCGAAGAACAAAGCTTAGTACCTTTGCAGCGAGCGGCAGACACTGCCCCTGTTCGCCGCTTGATGGAAGCACCATTAAGCCTTGAACATGACGGCAGGCATTTAGAACTCAGTGCAGTGCGCATGGAAGAGGATAACGAACGTAGCAATATCGGGTACTTCCTGCTGATATCAGACATTACCGAACAAATTAAGGCAATTAATCAGGATACTCGCACACTCTTGTTCGTAGGCGTACTCGGCTGGATAGCTGCTGAACTACTGCTACTGGTCATACTGCTGGGCCCAATGGCTCGACTGCGTAGAGTCGCTGGATTGCTTCCTGCCCTGGCTGACGGGAAGTTTAGCGATATACACTCCGCCATTCCCAGCCACCGCCGTCGCATTCCCGACGAGATAGATGTGCTTGAGAGCACTACGCTCGAGCTTTCGCGCCAACTCGAATTGTTAGAGAGTGAAGTACAAGAGCGCGGTGACCAACTAGCCGAGCGCATTGAAGAGCTAGCCAAAGAGCGGGATTTCATCAGTGGCCTGCTGGACACAGCCCAGGTGTTTATCATTGCTCAAGATTGCACTGGAAGGATCAGCCTAGCCAATGAGTATGCTCAGTTGATGCTGGGGCTTAATGATACTTCACTACTTGGACGTCATTTTATTGATGTATTCGAGGCGGGTTCTCCTACCACGTTGAATACGTTTCTCCATCCCCAGCAAGAAGAAAAAACGCTACGTACGCCCGATCACCGCCTTCATACTATTGCTTGGTATCATGCCCCTTTACAGACGGGTAATGAGGGGAAAGTATCACGTATATCAGTAGGGCTCGATATTACCGAGCGCAAGGCTGCCGAAGCGCGATTAACTTGGTTGGCCGAACGCGATCCGTTGACGGAACTGTACAACCGGCGCTATTTCCAGCATGCGCTACAAATCGCCATTGAACGCCCCTCAAAGACAAAAGGAGCAGTACTGCTGCTCGATTTGAATCAGTTCAAGGAGGTTAACGAGCTGAGTGGCCACCATGTAGGCGACAAATTACTTCGTGAAGTGGCTGACACCCTCTTCCGCAACCTTGGCCGCCGTGGGGTTATTGCCCGCCTCGGTGGCGACGAGTTTTCCCTGCTATTAGAGGATACCAACGCCGATCAGGCAGTCAGTGTCGCGCAATATATAGTCCAACTGCTAGAGGCCATCGGCTTCATTGTCGGCGAGCGGCGGCACCGGGTAACTGCCAGTATTGGTATTGCCCTGTTTCCAACCCATGGCAATACGCCTGCTGACCTAATGGCTAGCGCTGATGTGGCAATGTACAAAGCTAAGGAGAGTGGGCTCCAGCACTGGCATCTACTTTCCAAGTCAGAAAATGCCAAAGACGAACTACAAGAACGAGTTTACTGGGTTGAACGCATACGCAATGCGCTTGAAGAGGACAGCTTCGAGCTAATGGTGCAGCCCATCATGCGCCTTGAAGACCAAGACGTAAAACACCACGAGGTGCTTCTGCGAATGCGAGACGCAGATGGGAGCCTAATTTCTCCTGCACACTTTATTCCTATTGCTGAGCAGAGCGGACAAATAATTTTAATCGACCGCTGGGTATTGCGGCATAGTTTAAAAGCACTTAGCCAGTTGCAGGATCGAGGCATCACTCTGGCAGTTAACCTTTCGGGCCAATCTCTTCACGACGGAGATTTGAAGCAATACTTGGCAGATGAGCTGACGGCTAGTGGCGCTGATCCTCATCACCTCATATTGGAAGTAACAGAAACAGCCGCGGTTACTGATTTTTCTACCGCGCGCGGCGTACTACAAGCAGTACGCGACCTGGGTTGCCGTACCGCATTGGATGACTTTGGAGTGGGCTTCAGCAGTTTCCACTACCTCGGGCAGTTGCCCGTCGATTATATTAAGATTGATGGCTCTTTTATTCGCAGCTTGCTAATTAGCCCTGACAGCCGCGTCATTGTTCGTGCTATTGCCGACATTGCTAAAGGTTTTGGCAAGCAAACGATTGCTGAATTCGTTGATCAAGAAGCACTATTGCCAATATTAAAAGCCTATGGGATAACTTATGGGCAAGGATTTTATTTAGGGCGTCCTGAAAAAATTAAAAAAATAATAGAAAATTAATAAAATTGTCAAACATAAAAAATTAGCTATATAATTTATGCATTTCATTCTACGCCCTAAAATAGGAAAAAAAATGACACCTCAAGAAAACAAATTTTCAAAACGTTCTCGAAATCAAGCACTTCTTGAAAAATTTTCAAATGAATACAATTTCATATTAGCAAAAACGGCTAGCGAAAAAAACAAAGCCTTACTTCTAAGACATGCGATTTTTCTACAAGAGCTTAATTATGAAATGCATGAAGATCAAACTAAAAAATATGAAACCGATGAGTATGATAATACTTCTATACACTGCCTTATTGAGCATAAAAAAAGTGGCCTACCTGCAGGATGCATGCGTTTAGTAATCCCATCGAGCGACCCAACCTCAAAACTTTATAGACTACCGGTGGAAATACAAGGGGAACAAAAGCTTAATCATAGGACCTTGAATCCTAGCCTAATGTCAAAAATACAACTTTGTGAAGTCTCCCGCTTAGCAATTTCACGACACTTTCGACCACGGCAGCAAGATAAAAACCAACTCGATGTAGTATTTGATGGATATAATTTCTCTACCGAAGAGACAGAAACTTTTCCATTAATTGCTATTGGTTTATTCCTATGCACCTATTCTTTAGTTGGTTTAAGTGGCAAACAACATGTATATGCAATGATGGAACCTCGACTACCTAAACTTTTATCGCTGTCTGGATTCCATTTCACTCAAGTGAGCGAAGTCATAGAATACCATGGCTCAAGGCATGCTTATTATATTGACCATACCAAAGCAGAAAAAGAAATGCATGAAGACTTAATGCCGCTATACCTATATATCCGACGAGCATTAGAGCCACAATTAAAAGAACTGCTGGCTACAACAGACAGCAGTTCTATAGCTTAGGCTCTGTCTGAAAACTGGCTGCGCTCGACCATACGGCGTTAAAAATCGGCTCAAAGTACTCATTTACACCAAGTAAACTCCGTCTTTTTGCCGATTTTTGCCTTGCCTGGCTTTCCGCTCACCGACTTTTCAAACAAAGCCTAGCGTAGTTATAGAGATACAACTATGCTGCTCTATTACTCTCGACAGGCGAGGGGGATCTAAAATCATTAACCGTTAAGCTGGTGAATTTCTCCAAGAAAAACACTAGCGTTTCGGGATATTTGAAACGCTCCTCGAAGCGCTCTTGGCCCTCTTGTGAACGCCGTGTCACGCTTGCTTTATAGCCGCCATTAGATTTAGTCACTTTTACGCTATTTTCGCGACTGCCATCACGTTTAATGGCCGTTAATGGTGAGCTATCGCTTAATAAAACGTCTAGCTGTCGAGCAGCAGTGCGTTCCTCATCAGATGCCCAGAGAGGCTGATCTCGGTCACCATAACGGTAGAGCATAATCACCAGCATGACCGAAAAAATACTGCTGGTTAGCATCCAGGTTAATAAAACGCTCGAAAGCGCCGTTGTCAGCATGATGAACATTTGAACCACAATACCCACCGCTAGCACACTGGCCAGAGGCCTCCACATACGCGGGTTCATAAACCCACGCTTGAGGATATACCCCCAAAGCCCAATGACCGCTAATGCCCCCAACAACAAATGAATGGGGGCAAGCAGCGTTCCTCCTCCAGCCAATATAGCAATTACCCCAATGATCACTATTAAACTGTAGAAAGCAGCTAACAGGTAGTAAGCACGATCAAGAGTCATATGCAGTCTCCATGCGGGTTAGCCGATAACCTAATCGCCATCGGTTTTCTTGTTATCTGTATACGGAAAAAGCCTTGAACTGCAGTATAGGTTATGACGAAAATTCTTCACTATTGCCGACGTAGCCAATACGGCAGGTCATAACCCTTGAGCCCCTCGGCGTAGCCAATCATGCACGAAAGCGAGCTTATGTCGGGCAGCCTCTGAGAGGACAAAGGGATAAAGATCCGGCAAACCCATCGAGCGATTAACATGATTAACGCCCACGGTGAGTGAAGCTGCCACGTAGATCAAGCGCTCTGCATCAGGCTCTGCATACGGCTCCCATTGATGGCTAGGCAGCTCTGGTGAAGAGAGGTCTGATGCCGCAAAGCTATCGGCAATATCGGTTAAATGCAGCAGGTGAGCAGCAGTCTCGGCCCAATCTTCATGAGGGTGCGCAGAGGCATAAGTGGTTAAATAGCGCTTTTTCCAATCGGGCGGCGGGCCATCAGTATAGTGGCGCTGAAGTGCTGCGGTGTAATCCAGACGTTCGTCTCCAAACATCTCACGAAAAGCATCAAGAAAGTCTTCGCGCAGGCTTAGCCGCCACCACAGCATATGCGATATTTCGTGGCGCATATGGCCAATCATCGTGCGGTAGGGCTCTTCAAGCGCTTCACGACGGGTCGTGACTAGTACGGGGTCTACTTCGGCTACACTAATGGTCACCACCCCTTCAATGTGCCCCATCGGCACAGGCGTACGGCCTTCGGCGAGCAAATGGAAAACCGGCGGCGCGCCTGGATCTTCCGGGCGGAACCAGTGCCAACGCCCGAGGTTATCAAGCACCCAGCGTTTGGCGGCTTCAGTCTTGGCCCAATTAGGAATCGCATTAGGAAGGTTAGGATCTGGAGCCAGCGCCGTCATGGCACAAGCGCGACAAAAAGCTCCCTCTTCAGGTGCAATCCAGTTGCAACCGATAATGTCACGGTTAATACAGAAAGGTGGCATTGGCACAAAGGCCCGTGCCTGAGGGTCATAGGCAACGGGGATACCATCTGCGGTTGCGAGATTATCGAACCATAGAGAGCCGGAACCGACGGGGTTTGAAAATACTCGCATACGGTAAAGCTCCTGAAAGCGAGGAAAAGAGAACCTCAACCGACCGACTGAGCGTTCTCTTTTCCAAAAATCCTATTAAAAACAGTGTGCAGCGCACTTTATTTCATTTCAAAACCGCGCTTGATTAAAAAATCGCGCATATGAGGGCGCAGCTTGTTATCGAACAAAGGCTTGAGATTGCGAGACCAGTCGGTGTCTTTATTACTGCTACTGCGAGCCCGATAGTAAGCCTGCATAGTCGTATCGAAGGACTCTACCTGCTCACCGTCTTCAGTGTAGTAGTCTTCTTTAAGAACCGCCTCCACGGGTAAGCGCGGCTTAACTTCAGGCTCTTGATCCGGATAGCCAAGGCACATACCAAACACCGGGTACACGTGCTTTGGGAGGCGTAGCAGGTCGCTAACCTCTTGAGGATTATTGCGGATACCACCGATATAGCAGATTCCCAATCCTTCGGATTCAGCCGCCACTGCCACATTTTGCGCCATCAGTGCCGTATCCACTGTTGCTACCAACAGTTGCTCGGTCATTCCCCGCACAACGTTTGCACCGGTGCGCTCTGAAGCCTCCGTGGGGCGCTTCATATCGGCACAGAAAACCAGAAAGTCTGCACAGGTGGCAATATAACCTTGTCCACCGGCCAGTTCTGCTATCTGCTCACGGTTCGCTTGGTTTTTTACATGGATAACCGTATACGCCTGAACGTGGCTGGAGGTAGCTGCCCCCTGCCCGGCTTGGATAAGCTCCAGCAGCAACTCTTTCGGGATCGGCCGGTCGCTAAATTTACGGATCGAACGGTGGGATTTCAGCAACTCAATAACGTCGTTCATGGAACCTCGCTTATCTGGATAATGCTTATCTAAAACAACTGACTAATAGGGTAACAGATTTGTACAATATGACAGGGTTGGCGGATGGCTTGAAAAATGGCTATAGCAAGTACATGATCGCGCCTCGCACGCCACATTGATCTATCCATAATTTGCCTAGAGTAATCGGTAGTTTGAATCTCCTCTTTCCCGCCGCACCTGGATTAAAAAGCAGCATTCCCTCCTGGTATTCATTACGGGGCTTATGGGAGTGGCCATGCAGAAGTGCATCGCAAGCCATCTTCGGGTCGTAATCCTCTAAGCGGTGAACAAGGTGCAGGTGTTTCCCGTTCACAATGATGTCCTGATGTATCGGTAAACCCGTCGCCCACGCCGCCGTATCGATATTGCCCTTAACGCAATGCACCGGCGCCAGTGTCTCCAAATGTTGCAAAATCGTTTTATCTGCCTCTTTGCTACCTACATCCCCCAAGTGAAGAATGAGCTCGCACCCCTGCAGCAGAAAAAGTGCCTCATCACGCAGCAAACCGTGGGTATCGGCAATCACTCCAACGGGAGAATTAACCCTATAGCAAGGCATAGAAAGGCTCATTAACAACCTCTTCCAGCGGTTAAATGGTGTCATTCTAGCTTTTTTTACTAGAACGCTATTAAAAGTTGCTTATCAAGGCCGATATCTAAGTTATCAAATAGGTAGTGATGGCGGGTCATTTATTATGATTTTCATTGTCTATCTAATAAGTTAGGCACCAGCAAGCTATACTGATATAGCTATACATTGATAACTGAATTTTGATGGAATAATAACGACGCCAGGAAGCCGATATGACCCATACCCCTCAAAATGCACCCGGGCAAGAGTGGAATGCCAGCGACTACGCCCAGAATGCTAATTTTGTACCTAAGCTAGGCAGCGAAATGGTCAAACTGTTAGCGCCTCAACCCGGCGAACGTATTTTGGATCTTGGCTGCGGCGACGGCTCTTTGACAGAGCGCCTTGTGCAACTGGGCGCTAACGTTCTCGGTGTTGACGCTTCAGAAGAGATGGTAAATGCCGCCCGCCAACGGGGCATTACCGCTCGCGTCGTTGATGGCCACCAACTGCCCTTCGACCATGAGTTTGATGCGGTATTTAGCAATGCGGCGCTCCACTGGATGCTTGACCCTCAGTCGGTACTCGCAGGCGTTAAGCGCTCATTGAAACCGGGAGGTCGGTTTGTGGCCGAGTTTGGTGGTCATGGCAACGTCGCCGCTATTTGCACCGCGCTGATTGCCGCCCTCCAGTTTCGGGGCATTAGCGCTCGTGGCCGTCATCCGTGGTATTTCCCAACCACCCATGAATATGGCCATCTGCTGGAAACAGTCGGTTTCAAAGTAGAAAGCATTGAGCTGATCCCACGCCCGACTACGCTACCCACCGGTATGATTGGATGGCTTGAAACGTTTGCCAGCCCGTTCTTACATGGGCTCGACGAGGATGTACGCGATGCCGTGCTTGAGAATACCTTGACGCTACTGGGCCACAGCCTGCGCGATGAGCAAGGAAACTGGACGGCAGATTATGTGCGTCTGCGTGTTTCCGCTCGCGCGTAAGCGATAGCTGTCTCTGAGGTGTTCTGAGATGTAAAAGAAGCTGCCGATGGTAAGTACGCTTAACATCGGCAGCTTTTTGTTGATTAAGACCTAGAACTCATCCCATTCATCGACGGCCTCTTTTTTACTTTGCGTCGACTGCTGGCGTGGCGCTGGCTCAATGTGGCCGTCATGCTGATGAGAAGCGCCCTTATGCGTCAGCACAACAGCGCTGGCAGCACTCTCATCAATGCGGAAGGTAGCCATCAAGTCGGCCAGCTCGCGGGCCTGCCCCTCTAGAGCGCTAGCCGCCGAACTGGTTTGTTGCACCAGCGCAGCGTTTTGCTGGGTGACCGAATCCATTTCGGTAAGGGCAGCATTAATCTGCTCAATGCCACTATTCTGCTCCCGAGTCGCGGTCGATATTTCGCCCATCAGAGTGGTGACTTGGCGAATCGCATCTACTGTTTGATAAATCGTCTGTCCACTGCGCTCCGCTTGTTCAGCGCCGCCGTTAATCTTCGTGGTGGTCTGCTCGATCAGGCTACGAATCTCTTTGGCCGAGTCAGCACTTCGCGTCGCTAGTGAGCGAACTTCGCTGGCCACCACGGCAAATCCACGACCTTGTTCACCTGCACGCGCTGCTTCAACCGACGCATTGAGCGCTAATATATTGGTTTGGAAGGCAATAGAGTCAATCACGCCGATGATATCGTTTACTTGGTTCGCACTGGCCGCAATCTCACGCATGAGTTGCACAGTGCGCTCCACCTCTTCACCACCTGTCTCCGCCGACTGTGACGCCGCCACCGAGAGCTGATCCGCTTCTTCGGCCGTTTCAGCATTTTTGCTTACCGTCGTCGACATCTCCTCCATACTGGAAGCGGTTTGCTGAAGTGCGGAGGCCTGCTGTTCGGTTCGTGAAGAGAGATCCTGGCTTCCCGCAGAGATATCACCCGCCCCGCTGAAAACCTGTTCGCTACTGCCTCTCAAGGCTATCACCAGCTGTTTTAACTTCTCCTGCATGGCCGCCAAGCCACCGAACAACTGACCAATTTCATTACGGCCCCGATCTTCAATTTGACCTGTCAGATCGCCATCGGCAATCCGTGCAAAGTGCTCACTGGCTCGCCGAAGGGGCCTCACAACGCTACGCATCATTGCCCATCTAATGACCACCACGGCCACCAGTGAAATCACTAAAAGGGTAATCGCAATGACGCCAATAGTCGTCGCCAAGCGATTGACCTGCTGGAGGACGCTAGCGCCACGCTCTTCGGTATAAGCAATAAAACCGCTCATGGCCAGATCCAGCTCGGCGCTTAATATTCCCAGTTCCTCTTGCCTGCGCTGGATTTGGAAAGGGGCGGCCTCGAGCAGCGGCGAAATACCCTCTGTCACAAAGGCGTTGTAAGCGCTGATAATCGCATCACGGTGGGGTGCAAGTGTGCCTTCAGGATTGATTGGCACTGCACTAAACTCATTAAAACGTGCCTCTGCCTCAGCGACCGCCTCTGCCGCCATGGCAAGGCTCTCCTGCCCCTTTTCTGGATTACCCTGGGTGCTAAAACTTGCCGAGCGGTCTAAAAACGTTTGTGCTCTGAGCGCATTGACTTGCGTGCGGTTGGCTAAATTCGTAAGTCGCACGTTGGTAGCCGTCAACTCTTCAAGCGCTTGAGAGCTATTATGATTAGCAAAAAATCCAAGCCCACTGATCAACCCAATCATAAGCACCAGCAAGGCTAACGCAGCAGTCAGGCTCCATTTAATAGAGAGGTGCTTCATCCCGTTGATCCCTTTTTCGTTTATAAGTCATTTAATTAGGTATCGGCCAGGTTAAAACCAACTGAAGCACTGCAGAGCGAATCTAGACGTTGGTATAATAAATAGCGTGACAGATGCAGCAGCTAGCGGTTAAGACGCCATGGCAATTTTGTGTAGTTTGACCCTATTAGCCACATCCACCTGGAGCCAAGCCCCCGCCATGCACTCTAGGTTAGGCGCCTCGACTACCCCCTGAATACGCGCCCGTGACAGCAGTGTGGCTTTAGTGTTGGCTTTAAGCGTACCGACCATTCTTCCGTCAATATCGACAGTGTTGCCTTCAAGATACGATGCGACGTGGCCAGAGGCAGTCACAGAGACAGGATGATTAGGTGCAATGAGAGTACCCTCCAAACGGCCCTTAATGAGCACAGGTTCATCGGCGATCACTCTGCCTAAAATATGAGTGGCTGACCCAATTCGGCTGCCACCTGACATGCACTGGATGGCGGGAGACGTCGCAGCGGAGGCTTCTTCAGGTGGCATCATAGCTTCAAAGGGGAGTTCTGCGATGGGAGCGGTATCCACTGTGTGTGGTCTCCCTGCGGCGCTTAAAGAGCGCTGTTTTAGCTTATGGCGCTTGCCATCCCATACGATCAGCGTCATTACTCCAACGCCCATCACAATAAACCATACTTGAATGCCCATACCGCTTCCTGCCGCTTTAGATGTGGTTGCCCCAGCTAACGTTATACTCGCTCTTTTATATTGCGGCGGCGTGAATAAGCCCACTCACTTGGCTTAACTCCAGGCTTTGAGATAGCAACAAGCCGATTAAGGTATTTAATGCCCAATACCACGCACCCCAAAGGCGCTCTGGCGTCATTCACTAGGAGCCACCCTATGTTTAACAAAGCCAAGAATGCCTCACCTGAGAATAAGGCTGCGACGCTAACGCCACCTGATACACGTTCATCAACAACGCCAGGCACGCCAACCAGCAGTGCGCGACCAAGCCTCTCCGTTATTGGGGGCCATACGCAAGTGGAGGGAGACATTAATAGTGATGAGGATTTGACGGTAGAGGGACGCGTAAGCGGCATTATCACCTGCAAACAACACACCGTCACCCTGGGTGCCAATGGCTATATCAACGGCGATGTATTTGCTCACACACTGCATATATCAGGCGAGGTAACCGGCAACTTGATGGCACACCACCGCGCAACGATACATAAGGGCGCCCAGGTCTCAGGCACTATTGTTGCCCCCTGCCTGGTACTGGAAGATGGCAGCGTTTTCCACGGCAGTATCGATATGAACCCCGACAACGATGTGCTGAAAAGTGCCTTTAGCGACGCCATCGACAGCATGACTAAAACCTCGCCAAAAGCAACCGTCGAAAAGCATTCAACCACGAGTGCGAATGCCGCAGAGCATGACACAGCAGAAGCAAAAGCTAACGATTAAGTCGCTTTCAGCACGTCAGAGGCGCTGAGCGCACACAGGGCAAGCGGGATCGCGAGGCACTAGAAAGTGCCGCCATTGGCCGCTTAAACAATCAAAGGTAGAGAGCCCCTGGTGGGCAGAACCTGCGCCACTAAGCATCTTAAATGCCTCAACCGCCTGAAAGCAGCCGATCAAGCCCACCAGTGGCGCCATGACGCCACTTTCTGAGCAGCTTAACGCTTCATCACCACTTTCGTCGGGCGGATAGAGGCAGGCGTAGCAGGGACACTCGGCATTGCGCGGGTCAAAGACTGCCAACTGACCTGAAAAGCGAATTGCCGCACCCGATACCAGCGGCACACCAGCTTTTTGGGACGCCGCATTCACCGCATAGCGGCTTGAGAAACGATCGGTACAGTCAAGCACCACATCCGCCGAAGCGACTAACCGCTCAAGCGATTCGCCCTCAACATGTTGGTCTAACGCAACCACTTGGCAGTGGGGATTGAGTGCGCACATGCTGGCCTGGGCAGAGTGCGCTTTATTTAAACCAATACTGGACTGCTGATGGGCAATTTGCCGTTGAAGATTGGAAAGTTCGACATGGTCGGCATCGGCGATAGTGATGCGCCCTACCCCAGCAGCAGCTAAATAGAGCGCTGCCGGAGAGCCCAAACCGCCGGCCCCAATAATCACTGCATGGGCAGATTGGAGGCGCTCTTGGCCCTCGAAATCCACCTCGGGCAGCATGATTTGACGGCTATAGCGCAGTAGCGCCTGGTCATCCATCATCGGCTTACTTATCCTCAAATTCCTCAAAGGCAGGAATGTGTAAATTGAAGCTCTCTTTTACCTCTTCCATCACCACGTAGCTTTTCGACTCTTTCACGCCCGGTAGCGTTAACACCACATCGCCCAGTAGCTGGCGGTAAGCGGCCATTTCGGGAATACGGCACTTCAAAATGTAGTCGAACTGACCCGAGACAAGGTGGCACTCCTGAATCTGCGGCAACTTCTCCACAGCACGGCGAAACTCATCAAAGACCGCTGGCGATTGCGTTTCTAAGCTGATCTCGACAAAAACTAATAAATTGGCCTTCAAAGCCCGCGGGTCAAGAATGGCTTGGTAACCACGAATAATACCCGCTTTCTCCAGACGCTTAACGCGTTCAAGGCAAGGGGTTGTGGATAAGCCCACTTCCGAAGCTAAATCGACATAAGAAATACGCGCATTTTCCTGCAAGCAGCGTAGGATTTTAAGGTCGATACGGTCCAGCGTTCTATTTTTTGGTTTCATGGCAGGATCCAATACTGATGAATCAGGCAGTTATTAAAGGTGCCCCAGGGTAACCCGTTCATGCCCCCCCAGGTCACGAGCACTTTCAACGTTTTTATAGCCAGCGCGCTCAAGCGCCTCACGCACCATTTCGGCCTGTTTATAGCCGTGCTCTAGTAGCAACCAACCTGAAGCCGCTAGATAGCGCTGCGCGGCGTTTACCAAATGCAGCAAATCCCCCATGCCGCAGGCACTAGCAATCAGCGCTGAGCGTGGCTCAAAACGCACATCGCCTTCGGCTAGATGAGGATCATCGGCGGCAATATACGGGGGATTACTGACGATAATATCGAACTGCTTATCTGCATCCGCACTCGTTTCCAAAGCAGCAAACCAATCACTCTGTAAAAACCTAGCATTAGATATGCCTAACGAGCACGCGTTACGGTTTGCCAACACGACCGCCTCAAAGCGCAGATCCACACCCACTACTTGCCAGTTAGGTTGTTCGCTGGCAAATGCCAGGGCAATGGCACCAGTCCCCGTGCCAAGATCGAGCAGCCGGCCTGAGGGTAGCGTCGCCCGCTTTAGGGCAAGCTCAACAAGAGTTTCAGTATCAGGCCGGGGTATCAACGTATCAGGTGAGGTGGCTAAGCGCAGCCCCCAAAATTCGCGTTCGCCGGTAAGGTAAGCAACCGGAGTGCCCTGGACACGTGCAGCGATGAGTGCGTCGAAACGGGCCTGCTCCCATAAGGGGCATATTTTGTCTCCCCAGGTGTAGAGCCAAGTGCGATCACGCCCAAGCACGTGGCATAACAGCACTTCAGCGTCGATACGCGGCGAGCTGGAACCCGCCACCTGCAAGCGTTGGACAGCCTGTTTCATCAGCGCATCAAGGGTCATTAGACATCCTGAAGGGCTGAGAGCTGTTCCGCTTGATACTCGTGAATCAACGGGCTAATCACGTCATCCAGCTGTTCGCCGCTAACCACTTCGTTGAGTTTATAGAGGGTCAGATTAATGCGGTGATCAGTGATTCTGCCCTGAGGAAAGTTATAAGTGCGGATGCGCTCACTGCGATCCCCAGAGCCCACTAGCGAACGGCGTGCATCCGCTTGCGTCTGACGCTGGCTATCGACGGCATTCCGCTTCAACTTCGCGGCCAGTAGCGACATCGCTTTGGCACGGTTTTTATGCTGGCTGCGCTCTTCCTGACACTCCACCACCACGCCGGTCGGCAGGTGAGTAATGCGGATCGCAGAGTCCGTGGTATTAACGTGCTGACCACCGGCACCACTGGAGCGGTAAGTGTCCACGCGCAGATCCGATGGGTTAATATCGATATCGCCTACGTCATCGACTTCAGGCATCACCGCTACGGTGCAAGCAGAGGTGTGAATGCGGCCCTGGGATTCGGTCGCGGGGACGCGCTGTACCCGGTGGGCGCCGGATTCAAATTTTAATTGGGCATAAACACCGTCGCCTTTGACGCGGGAAATGATCTCTTTGTAGCCGCCCTGCTCGCCGTGACTGGCGCTCACCACTTCGACCCGCCAACCGCGCTTTTCGGCATAGCGGGAGTACATGCGAAACAGGTCACCGGCAAAAATTGCCGCCTCGTCGCCACCGGTACCAGCACGCACTTCAAGAAACACCCCACGGCCATCATCGGGGTCTTTAGGCACCAGCAGGCGCTTCAGCTCGATATCCAGCTCGACTAACCGCTCCCGCCCTTCGCTTAGCTCCATCTCCGCCAACTCGCGCATGTCAGCGTCGCTATCGCGGCTAAGCTGCTCGGCTTCGTGCATATTGGTTTCAATATCACGATAGCGCTGCCAGGCCGCCACCAGCTCTTCTAACTCGGCATACTCACGCGAATAATCGCGAAAACGTTGCTGGTTATTGATCACGTCGGGATCCGACAGCAGCATCGCCAGCTCTTCAAAGCGTTCGGTAAAGCTGTCTAAGCGTTGGCGCAGAGTCTCTTTCATGCGGGCGTATCATCCTTCTGGCGGTTAACCGGGGGCGCTGGGGTAGTCTCAAAGGCTGGCTTAGTGGGCAACAGCAGACGCGGAGCGGCGTTGAGCAAATCGTGGTGCTCTTCAGACGCAGCATCGCGGATGGCCTGGGTGGGCTGGTGGAGCAAACGGTTAGTCAATTGATGCGCCAAGCGCTCAATGACTTTAGCGGGATCTTCACCTCGAGCCAGCCGCTCCAACGCTTGGTCGCGGGAAAGATCGCGCAGCGCTTCACCATGCTGGCGGTAGTCGCGGATCAGTTCACCACCATTACGAATACGCCGCTCATGCTGCCAACTACCCACCCCGTGTTCGATCAGCGACTCGGCTTGGTCAGCGGCAACCTGGCGGTGACGGCGATTTTCCTGGATGACCTCTTCCAGATCATCCACGGTGTAAAGAAACACATCCGCTAATTCGCCCACTTCGGGCTCAATATCCCGAGGCACCGCGATATCGACCATAAATACCGGCCGATGGCGGCGTTTTTTGAGCGCGCGCTCGACCATGCCTTTACCAAGTATAGGCAGCGGGGACGCGGTGGAAGAGATCACAATATCGGCGTTCTCGAGAGCGTCAGGAATCTCTTGCAGGGTAATCGCCGTTCCTCCCAGAGGGCCAGCGACCAACTCAGCACGTTCGCGTGTGCGGTTAGCAACCGTAAGCTCTCGGACCCCCGCCTCATGTAGATGTCTCGCCACTAATTCAATAGTTTCACCAGCGCCGATTAGCAACGCCCGTGAACGGCTGAAGTCATCAAAAATCCGGCTGGCCATGCTAACGGCAGCGTAAGCCACTGAAACGGGGTTTTTACCGATGCCGGTTTCGGTGCGCACCTGCTTGGCCACCGCAAAGGTGTGCTGGAACAAGCGTTCAAGTTCGCCACCCAAGCCCTTGGATTGGCGCGCTTGCTGATAGGCATCCTTCAACTGGCCCAGAATCTGCGGCTCGCCCAACACCATGGAATCCAGGCCAACCGCTACGCGCATTAAATGGCGCGCCGCATCGTTGTCTAGATAGTGGTAGGCACAGCGGGTCAGCTCATCGACGCGTAAGTTATGAAAGCGTCCGAGCCAATTGAGTACTGCCTGCTCGCCAGCCGCATCCGTGACACAGTAAAGCTCCGTGCGGTTGCAGGTAGAGAGCACCGCCGCTTCACTGATTTGTGGCAGGTTACGCAATTCAGCCAATGCGGTTTCAAGCTGCGTTGGCGTAAAAGCCACCTGCTCACGCACGGCCACGCTGGCGGTACGATGATTTATTCCCAGGGCAAGAAGCGTCATGCGTTATGCGTCTTCGCTAGTGTGTCGGACTTTTTGGCAGCCGTCGTGATGATAAGCGGCTGCACCGTCAATTAGGGCTTGCTAAAACAAGTCTTTAACGTGGTTCGCCGCTACCTACAAACATCTGTAAGCTGCCTACAATAGTCTTTAATAAGTAGGCATAAAGTTTGCTGACCACTTTTTCAAGGAGGAACATTCTATCACAGCAGGCTATCATCTGGCCCACACCACTTTGCCGCAGGCAGGCAAGCCGCTATGCTGGGCATCTGGCCACTTAATCGAGAGACGCATGCGACCTCGCTTTTCTTTATCGGGCCCTGGTTTAAAGGGCTTTACTTGTTCGGGCTTCTCACTAGTGAGCGCTATGTTCCGGCATTCGATGCGATTACCTTTGGCCGCTTCTGCTGCTCTGCTGCTGAGCGCCTGCCAATCTACGCCCAGCCCTCAGGATAGCCACCTCGGCACCTGGGCCGATGACCCAATGCGCAATGCGCCGCCCATTACCCGCGGGCTGGATGCCGCGGGGCTCAGCACGCTGCTTGGCGCTGAGCTTGCTGGCCAGCGTGGTGACTATCGCTACGCGAGCCAGGGCTACCTGGAAGCGGCTAAGCGCTATCGCGAGCCAGCGCTTGCCGAGCGTGCCACCTTCGCGGCCCGCTTTGGCGATGAAGCTGAATTAATCGAAGCCTCGGCACTTCGCTGGCGAGAACTTGCCCCCCAGGCAGAAGCACCCAATCGTCTGCTGGCGGCCTTTTCACTGCAGCGTGGTGATTGGCTCGACAGCCTTGAGCAGCGCATTGCTATTGTTGAAGCTGGCGGCCATGGCGATATCACCGCCTTTGCAGAGATCGCGGTGACTGAAGAGGCACCATTAACGTTGATCGCCCAGCAACTGCGTGAACATTTAGCCCGCCCAAACGCTGACCAACTGCCTCATCACAGCGATGTACTGCTGGGCACGGCCTTGATTGAGGCCGCCCTGGGTGATACTACGCTTGCCCAGCGACGGCTTGATCAAGTCGAGCTGCTCGACCCCGAATCCGCTGCGTTATGGTTGGTTAAAGCTCGCTTGGCACTGGAGGTCGAGGATTACCCGACCGCTCAACGCGCTGCCCAGCAGGGCCTTGAACTCGCCCCTGACGATGTGCGATTTATCCTGCTACTGGCTCAAGCAGAAATCCGCCTTAACAATATTAGCTCGGCTGAAGTGCAAACCAACGCTCTGCTAGAGAGCCATGCAGGCAATGAGGATCTGCGCTTATCGCTAGCCCAGCTCTATCTGGAAGAGGGGCACCCCGAACCCGCGCAGCGCTTGCTGCAGCCGCTGATTGGCCAACCTAACGTGCCGGATTTAGCCTATTACCTACTTGGCGCCATCACCCAAGTGCAAGGCGATACCGATAATGCACTGCTCTATTATCGCCAAGTCAGCGAGGGCAGTGAATTTTTGCCCGCTCGCGCGGCTGCCGCGCAAATGCTGATTGAGGAAGATCGCCTGCTGGATGCTCGCGCCTTTCTACGCATTGAGCGGATGCGCTTTGATAATTACTTTACTGAATTGGTGATGCTCGAAGTCCAGTTGCTGGACGAAATAAATCAGCCTGCGGACGCTAATGCGCTATTAGACCGCGAAATTAGCCGTACACCTGATGACGCATCGTTGCTTTATATGCGTGCCATGCGGCGTTGGGAAGCAGGCGACATCGCGGGCATGGAACAGGATTTACGTCAGATACTGCGCACCGACCCAGACAATGCCGAAGCGCTCAATGCCCTAGGCTACACACTAGCCGACCTTAACTTGCCTGGGCGTTTACAAGAGGCTTTTGAGCTGATTGAGCGTGCCTACGAGGCTGATCCGGACAACCCTGCCGTGCTCGATAGCATGGGCTGGGTCTACTTCCGCCTTGGCAAACCTGAAGAAGCGCTGCCCTGGCTTGAAAGCGCCTATATGCAGCTACCTGACCAGGAAGTCGCTGCGCATCTGGCCGAGGTGCTAACTGCGCTGGGGCGTGATGAAGAAGCGCGCCAGTTGATCCAGCAAATCATGCAGCGGACGAACCAACACCCACTGATCGACGGGCTACTTGAGCGTTATCCTGAGCTAAGCCCTGAGCTCAGTCCTTAAATAAGCCCTGAACTAACGCCGCCAGAGGCACCCTAACCCTGCGAACCCCATTTTAAGCGCACTCATCATGTTACCCTTGCGCTATAACCACCTGACATGGAGCCTGTTTATGTTGACACTGACGTCCCCCTCGCCCCGCTGGCCATTAACACGTCACACTTCGCGCCTCTGGCTTGCCAGCTTCGCGCTTCTCTTGCTCGCCGGGTGTGCCTCCCAGGCCCCCATGGATGAAAGTGGCCGCCAGGCAGGTCAGTGGGAACGCCAGCAGGCCGATGTAGAAGCATTCGATACCTGGACGCTGGTCGGCAAAGCGGGATTGCGCACTCCAGAAGAGAACGTCAGCGCCAACCTGGACTGGAATCAAACCCCCTACTATTTCCGTATGCTGATCAGCGGGCCCTTTGGCGGCGGACGCAACGTGCTCGAGGGTCGCGAGGGACGTTTCTCCCTCTCCAATAGCGACGGCCGCTTTGAGGCAGAAACCCCAGAAGCGCTTATGGAAGAGCAGTTGGGCTGGTCACTCCCCGTCACCGCTATGCCCAACTGGGTGCGCGGCCTGCCCGGCGATCCTGATAATGACAATACCGGCAGTTATCAGCTAGAAACCGACGAACTGGGCTTTCCTAGCCACCTTACCCAAGACGGCTGGGAAATCGACTACCGCGACTGGGAGAAAGTCGACGATTTATGGCTGCCACGGCGCATGGTCATGAACTACGATGATGTGCGTATTACGCTGGTCGTCAACCAGTGGCAAGCTAGCGAAGAGTAAGGGTAACCGTTTCAATGAACGCGCCATTAACGCTTCCCGCGCCGGCCAAGCTTAACCGCATGCTGCATATAGTGGGCCGTCGTGAAGACGGCTACCACGCACTGCAAACGCTATTTCAGTTTATCGACCTGTGCGACCACCTTACGTTGGCTCCCCGCGATGACGGGAAAATTCAGTTAACCAGTGAGGTTAGCGGCGTTAGCCACGATGACAATTTGATCGTACGCGCCGCACGGTTATTACAACAGCATAGCGGCACGGCACTAGGCGCTACGCTTACAATCGATAAGCAGTTGCCGATGGGAGGCGGTTTAGGGGGGGGCAGTTCCAACGCGGCCACCGCATTAGTGGGGCTCAACCACCTCTGGCAGCTCAATCTACCGCTAGTCGAACTAGCTCGCCTGGGGCTTCAACTGGGGGCTGATGTGCCGGTATTCGTACATGGTCATAGTGCCTGGGGCGAAGGCGTTGGCGAACGGCTTACCCCGGTGACGCTTGATACCCCTTGGTTTGTGATTATTCACCCCGGTATTAGCGTGTCTACGCCGGGCGTCTTCCAAGACCCGCAATTGACACGTGACAGCCGCCCCATTACTATGGCGCGCGCACTGCAGGGGGGAGCGCCGGAGTGGCGCAATGACTGTGAAGCCGTGGTAAAGGAACGCTATCCGCCAATTGCGGAAGCCCTGAACTGGCTTGCGCAGCACGCACCTAGTCGGTTGACCGGCACGGGGGCTTGTCTGTTTGCTGCTTTCGATACACAGCAATCGGCACAAGCCATCGCGCAATTAGCGGGACAACATTGGTCGACATGGGTAGCACGCGGACTCAACACCTCTCCCCTACATGATG
>TARA_R110001583_G_scaffold89672_2_pt1 | contig 26631 bp, 34 predicted proteins | sample TARA_R110001583 | Tara Oceans TARA_R110001583 (sample SAMEA4398432) | marine metagenome | biome: Polar Biome; feature: [MES] marine water layer (ENVO:01000295) within the mesopelagic zone...; material: water (ENVO:00002006), including particulate matter (ENVO:01000060) such as...... | reverse complement strand
TTAAATATGCTAGTTGCGATATGAGCAACAGTATATTCTATAGGATTCAAAGGTATAGTAAAATAAATTAAATATTCAGCAGTTTTTGGAAGCAAAAAAAAATTATAAAAAAATTTGAAATGGGTTTTTTAAATGGAAAAGAATTAAAGGGTATAATAAGGGTATCTTATACTCTTAAAGATAAAGAACAAGATAAAGATATGAATAAAGCTAGGTTAATAAAATTTCTTAAAGTTTCGCAGGATATGTGCAATAATTTGTTTTATTTGTAGAAAAGAAAATTATGGCTATTTACCATCCACCTAAAATGATTACTAATAATGCTGCTCCTATATTGAGTGCAGATTTGGCTTATGAGGGACATGGTAAATGTGGATGTCAAACTATAATTCTTAATGATGATATAGATGATGCTACGGAATGGAGTGCGGATGAACCACAAGGTCAACCTGTCATAACAGGATGTACGGATTATTCCCATGTATATAAAATAGTGGCACTAGCCAACACAAAATTTAGACAGATTAGAGCAACAAATATAGCTACTGAGCATTTAGACGCATTTGAATTTGCAGCTACAGGATTTATATTGAAACCAGATGCAGAGATTATGGCTGATTTTATTCATGTTGATATACTTTCAGGGTTTGTAATGCTATATAGGGATTGCGAACAATCATAAAAAAAAATAAAAAAAATAAAAAAATAAAAAATTAGAAATTATGCCTTGCGAACAATGTCAAGAAGGATTATATAAATGGGGAGAAACAGGCGAATGTCTATATGAAACCCTAGAAGATTGTCAATTAGCCAATCAAGATACTTACTTAGAAGAAACTTTGAAGCCTAAATCAGACAAGCCTGTAGATTGGACTTATAACTTTACTAAAGAACAAATGGATGAACTTCATGAGAATGGAGAACTTATTGTTGAAGTAAAAGAAGAAGATAAAACAATGACTCTTTTATTCACTTACGAAAAAGAAGAAGAAGAAAAAGAATTAGAAGAAGATATAGAGGAAGAAAAAGAAATAGAGGAGGAAATGTATGCTAAATCAAAATTAAATAGTAAGGGGTATGACAACGCTACATCTCTAGTTGAGAGTGATGATGTGAATAAAGATTCTGATTGGAGTTTTAGTTCCGAAGATGGAAATGCTTTGCTTGGAGAAGATGGGGATGATTGGGAGAATTATGCTAAATGGTTCTTACTTGAAAATGAAGATGCTAGTGAAGAAACTAAAGATAGATATAAATTCCCATTTGGGAAGGGAGGAAAAATATATAGAAGTGCGTTATCAGCTATAAGACAACGAGCAAGTCAGTTTGGATATGATGATGTTTTTGAAGCAGCAGGTAAGCTAATAGAAATGATAGACAAAGAAGAAGATGCGTTGGAAACAGAATATGCAAAGCTAACAAGGTCTATGTTAGATGATGAGCTTGATGAATATATAGATAAAATCACCAATGCTATAAAAAAATTATAATATGAGTGAAGATGAAAGATATAAATTAAGAGAGAGCAACTTAAACAAACTTAATCCATACAAAGAAACTTCTGACAAGTTCTTTCCAAATGGTGGTAAGATAAATACAGAAGGAAGAAAGAAAGGAGAGAAAAACAATATTGTCACTACAAAGATTAGTAGAAATGCTTTGACTTGGGCGTTAGAAGGACATTCCACTAAGATAAGATTAGCGTTAGACAAATTATTTGACCAAAACCCTGAAGCTTACATAAATGCAGTTTCAAAACTACTTAACTATACAGTTCCAAAATTATCATCTTCTGAAATAAACGATAATACAACTAAGAAAGTTAAGATTGAACTTAATGATGATGTGAGCATTGATGATTTAAGAGCAAAACTTGATGACCTTAAAAACAACGGATAGCGCATTAAAATTTGCTTTAGAAACCAAATTATGCGAATTATCATTCTATGAATTTTTTAAAAAGGCTTGGCATATCGTTGAGCCTTCTATTCCACTTTCTACTAATTGGCATCATAAATATTTGTGCGATATTCTGCAAGAAGAAGCCGAAAGAATAATAGCCAATAAGCCTAAAACGAAAGATATTGTAATTAATATACCATTTCGTTCTACAAAATCACTTCTAGTTACCGTTATGTTTCCTGTGTGGGCTTGGATAAAAAATCCTAAATTTAGATTTATCACAGCATCTTATTCTGCAGATTTATCAATAGAACACTCAACTAGAAGTAGAGATATAATAACCTCAGATTGGTTTAAGGCGAGATGGGGAGATTTATTTCATATTAAAAAAGACCAAAATCTAAAATCAAGATATGAGAATAATTTTCTTGGAGTAAGGAGAGCAACCTCAGTTGGAGGAACAGTTACAGGACAGGGTGGGGACTTCTTAATTGTTGATGACCCTGTATCTCCTCAACACGCTGCATCAGAAATAGAAAGAGAAAATGCTAACGAATGGTATAGAACAACATTCTATTCAAGACTTAATAATCCACTAACAGGAGTTAGAATAATTATTATGCAAAGAATACACGATAACGATTTAAGTGGATTCCTAATGTATGGAGGAGAAAGCAGATTGAAATATAAACACATCTGCATCCCTGCAGAATTATCAGATGATGTAAAACCAAAGTTATTGCAAGAAAACTATGATGAAGATGGATTGTTTTGGTCAGATAGATTCAACAGAGATATTTTAAATGATTATAAACAAGCTTTAGGTAGTTATGGTTATGCAGGACAACTTATGCAAAATCCCACCCCCTTAGATTCAGGAATGATAAAATCTGAATGGTTAAATATAGATAATCATAAAATGGCAGATATTGGAGAACAAGTAACAGTTGATTTCGTTATTGACCCTGCATATACTGCAAATGAGAAGAATGACCCATCTGCACTACTCGCATATACATATAAAAACAACAAATGGCAGATAATTGATTGCATTAACGTATATAAAGAATTTCCTGAATTAGTTAAGTTCATCCAACAATGGGTTCAGAAAAATGGATATAACAATAGAAGTAGAATTTATGTAGAGCCAAAAGCATCAGGAAAGTCAATAGTGCAAACGCTAAAGAAAGAAACAGGGCTTAATGTAAGAGAAGATAAACCGCCATCAAAAGATAAAGTAGCTAGAGTTCAAGATATTAGCGCCTCTTTAGAGTCCGGAAGGGTTAGTTTACTGAAAGGGGAATGGAACGAAGAATTTGTACAGCAGTTAGTGAGATTTCCTGCATCTAAACATGATGATATGGTAGATTGTTTAGTGATGGCAATAAATAAGAATATGTGGAGTGGAAGCAAGGTAGTGTATTTTTCTTGATTTCTAAAAGTTTCTAGGTTAATATAAAAAAAAATCATATACTTGCGAAATATTAAGAATATTTTTATGAAACTAAGCAGTTTAAATAAACAGCATGAAGAAATGCTGAAGAAATACCTTATGTTTGTACAAGGGACTATTTATACCGCTACTGAAGATTATGAATCTAGTAAATTTTTAAATTTCAACGAAATAATAGAAAATATAATAGATTACACTAACGCTTTCAATAAAATAGTTAAAACTTCCCATAGGAGAGCAGAATGGGCATATATGACACCCAACTTAATGCTTTATGCGTGTATGGGGTTTTTAGCAGGAATTAAAAACCATAAAAATGAAGAAGTAATAGAATCTCTGTCTCAGGATATGTTTGATAAGACCGTAGATTTCGTTGGAGAAACCTCAGATATTTTACAGGATATTAAAACAAAAGAAGATATACAAAAAAAAATACTAACTATACAAAAAGAAAATAATGAGCATAACGATTAGCATTAAAGACAACGGAGAGGATAGAGATGTTGTTATCCCTGTTGAATGGAAAGACATAACTGTTAAATATTGGGGGGAATTATCATCTATAATTAAAAAGCACTATGACGCTGCTTCAGAAAATACAAAAGACAAGAGCAGTAAAACTCATGAATTGCTAAAAGAAGAAGGATTGGAGGGGTTTGCAGGTGCATTAGAAAACAAAGAATTAAATATATCCCAAACTCTAAATATGAACAGTGATATATTTGCTTATATGAGTGGATTAAGCAAGGAGGACGTGAAGTTAGTGGATGTAAAGCAGGTAGAACAAGTGTTGGCTGCTATAAACGCATTAACAGAGGAATATAAACCTGTAGGAGAAAAATCTTTTGATTTTGAAGGGGAAACCTATTACTTTCCTTCTGAATTTTTTAGAAATGAAACTTATGGGGATTTTATAGAATCAACGCAGTTAGATATGTACATAAAGGATATGGAAAATGGAAGATTTGATGTTTTGCCTGAGCAGATGGCTATATTATGTAGGAGAATAGATGAGGAATATGATGAAGATGCCATCCCTGAAAAGGCAGAAAAATTTAAAGCACTTACAATGGACATCATTTGGGAGTTCAGTTTTTTTTTGACTCATCAAAGCTTAAAATTAACGAAACTTTTCCATACATATTCTCCGAAAAACAAACAAGTTCAGGAACTGTGAACACTAAAGGATTGTACAAGGCATATATTGAGCCGTTTGGATGGCTAAATAGCTTATATATGTTAGCAGAAAAAGCTGTATTTAAAATGGAGGGCAAAAATAATATAGATAGTGTTAAATCTACAAATCTATATAATGTTCTTACTTATTTAAGTTGGGTAACTGCAAAAAATACTTATGAGTCTAAGGTTCAAGAAAAAATACACAACCCAAATAAAGTAATGTAACATGGCAATAATAAGATTAACAGATATAGTAGCAACAATGAAGGATAAGTGGACTTATGGGGATAAGTTTTTTGGATATACGGAGGAATTTAATGATAATCATAATACTCAGTACCCATCTTTACTTATAACCCCCCCTAACTCAGAATATCCAGAGGTCACCCCTAAAAATGGATGGGAAGATTATTCTTTTGAGGTTTATTTCTCAGACTTATACAATAGAACTGACCAAGCAAACGAAAGCATAGAGCAAAGATGGGATAACCTGCAAGACTTAGCTAACGAATGGTTAGATATGTTTTTAAAATCATATATAGGAGGAACTTCAGGAAAGGGAACGGCACTATCATACCTTACAGATGGTAGTTTAACTGTTGAAAGGAAAAAAGAAGTAGCTAACGACCAATTACTACAATTAAAAATGAATTTTAGTTGGAGAGTGTTTAGCAAATGTTTTACTCCTGTATCTTTATACCCCTATCAGATTAATGATTTGGCTTTATGGTTAAGAGCAGATAGTAGTGTTACCTTTAGCATACCTACAAAAAAAGTTAGTGCGTGGGGAGATGGCTCAGGAAGTGGCAATAATGTCGGCAGAAGTTTATCTACAGGACAGCCATTAAGATATTCTTATGGCGGTGGAGCATTAGATAAAACTAGATTAGAGTTTAATGGCACTACTGATTATTTTGAAACAGATGCTAACTCTCCTATTTTAACAGAATTTACAATTTTTGAAGTATCTAAAGTAGATGCTGATGTTAACGAAACCTCTAAACTGCTCTATTACAAGAACTTAGCATTAGAGAATATGGAGGTTGGGAGTGCTAATAATAAATTATCAGCTAAGGTTATAGATGCTAGTGGAAATGGCTCAACTCTTAGTCTACCAACTTCAGATACTTCTTCTTATCATCTTGGAATGTGCAAACTAGACAATAAAACTTTAACATTAGAGTATAATGACACTTTAACCGTATCTGCAACGGATGCTACCTACGATAATACTCAAAATTACAATGCAGTTAAACTTTTGGTTGGGTCTAGTGGTGTAGCTCCAACAATACCAGTTGTTCCTTCCGATTATTATGATTATTTGAAAGGAGGGATTCAAGAAATAATTATATACAACAGACCTCTATCAAGTTCTGAAATTGATAATGTTAGAGGGTACTTAAATAAAAAATATAGAATATACTAAGATATGCCAACAATAAATGGAAATGTAAAGTGGGGTCAAGTACCGAAATGGGATGCAGCTGATAATATGAATAGTCAGCAATCTGATTTCAATAATAATAATTTAGTGTCAGCAAATAAGCCTATGATTTATCAGGCTATATGGACTTATACTACTCCTCCAAACAACATTAACGAACAGTCTATTCCTAAGAATGAGGATGATGTAATGAATTGTATTTTTCATATTTGTACAACAACGGAATACCCCCTACCTGCTACTACTGATTTATGGGATGAGGTGGCTACTATCAGAAAGACCAGAGATATGGTTAATACTAATATAGTTAATACTGACATTCCTGAAAATCAAAGATTCACAATAGATATATCACAGATTATTCAAGACCAATTATCTTATACTTTAGTTCCTGTTGGAAAAGGGTCTTTTCAAAATCAAGAATTTGGAGGAATGAATGGAGGAACTACTAAGCAGGACAATATAACAGAAACAATTAGTCCTTACAATGTAACTAGAAACGGAGCATATAGAGCTGTAAGAGTGTGGTGTGGATTTGAGCAGTTTAATAATAAATTAGAGTTAGTTCTTTCAGATGATACATTAGGATTTAATGCGGATTATGTAGATACAGTAAGAGCTGTTAATAGCATCCCTGACTTTATGCAGAGTACCTACTACCAATCCCAATTTGTACTTCAGCAATGGTCGGTATCTTCCACAGACCAAAAAAAAGCATTAACTAATTCTCCTTATGAGCATTGGTCAAGTGCTGCAGACCCAGCAAATATAATGAAGAAAACTGTAAGGCTTACAGAGTACGCTGAGTGGCTATATTTCTATGTTGATGCTACTTGGAATGGAGATGATGCTACCGAATATTATAATCTTTACGAGGTTTATGGAGAAACCTATAATACTGCAGGAGTTTTGCAAGATACATTTGTTTTAGGGTCAGAATGGGGATATCCTACTGGAACACCGACAAACACAAGAATACAGTCTGACCTCTCTCATGCTATGACATACGAAGGAGCATCAACTACTAAATTTGCTCACGACCAAGAACAAATTGCTGTTCAGAATGTATCTCCTGCATATATTAATGCACACGCATATCCACCTCAAGAGGCTTTTTATCCATATACAGGAGCTCAATTCTCACCAATAACTGCATATACTGACTATTATAGGGTGTATGTTAGAGCTGTTTATTATGATGATACGAATACTGTGTGGGTTACGAAAAGACCGAGTAATGTTTATTACTACAAACTAGACAACCAATTAGGTGGCGGTAGGAGTAACCAACAACAAGGGCCTTATGATATGGTTAGGTTTCATTGGCTTAATACTATGGGTGGTATTGATTCATATACAGCTACAAGAAATGTATTAGAATCTTTAAGTGTTAACAAGTCTTTAATAACAAAAGCGCTACCACCTAAAAACTTCTATCAATCTGCAGTAACAAGTGCAGGAGCTCCTATTGATATTTACGACTACCATAATGATAGCATGAGGAATTGGAACGCTTATAAAGGGGGTAAAGAGGTGCTGTCTGTTGACGCTAATATAAATAATCAGGTATATACAGAGCCCTTAAATAAAGCAGAGGCTACTTGGCTTAGAGAAATTTTCACCTCTCCAAATGTATGGATAGAAACACCATCTAAAGATGATATAAACCAAGATGCCGCTTATGTTGCCAACGATATGAACCCCTATCTACGACCTATAAAAACACAATACACTCCTGTTATATTAACTAATTCGGAGATTGTATCTTTAGACCAAGAAAAAGGATTAGTTCAATTTAACATAGAATATACAATGGCACAAGGGGTGTTAACTCAAAGAAATTAATATGATTACAGTACAAATATTAGATTATATATATGATGGTGCTGCTGTTGATTTCAATAAGAGTATTATTGGAAATTTAGATGTTGGTAGTTCTGAAGATTTCCCTCTAGCATTAACTTTTGCAATAGCAGATATAAGAAGTTTAGATGCTAGAACAGGGACTTACAGTAAGACATTTAAAATTCCTGCAACTAAAAACAATAATAAGATTTTGAAAGGAGTTTATTATTCAGAGGCTTTTATTGAGGGGAATACCTATCCAACCGAAAAAGATTGTAGAATTTTAGTGGATAATAGCTATTCAGTTATAGGTAAAATCCAATTAACTGCGGTAGGAAAAGCATCTTCACCATCTTATTATTCTTGTGTTTTTTATGGGAATAATATTGATTGGGCTTCTTCTTTAAATACTAAATTATTAAAAGATTTAAGCGTTTTAGAAGGAGCTGATGGAAGTGGGTGGGATAACCTCAATAAGAAAGGGGTGGGCACAGGTGTTGGGTTGAAGATTCATAAGGATGATATTTATGAAACTTGGGAGGCTGATGATGCAGAATTTTCAACACCACCAGGAGGAGTTCAGGTGGTTAACGAAAGTCCTGTAGTTTACCCTGTAGTTAGTTATGGAGAAATGAATGAAGGAGGAATATCCACTACTATTCAACTGCTTGATTATACAAATGGGAGTGGAGCTTATTATGGGTGGTGGAACTCAGGAGCTGCTATGTCTACACCCCTTCCTACTGTTGATTGGCGTCCTTGTGTTTTTATATATGATGTTATTAAACAGATTTTTTTTCAAGAAGGATATACTATAGACTCTGCCTTTATTGAAACGGATATGTTTAAAAAGCTCTTAATGGCACTTCCTAACTTTGTATACAATAATGTTACAGAGAGAGTTGACTCTAATAGTTGGGTTGGTAACTATAATTATGGGGTGCCTGGTAGTGGGTACGCAGATTCATTTATAGTTGGCGGTTTGAGTGCTTATGGTACAGGAAATTGGGATTTTACGACACAGGCTATTCAATGGGACATTGGAGGGCAATTAAATGCAACAGACCCTGCAGACACATCTATAGTCTATAATAATGCTGATGGAATATTCACTATTGGAGAGTATGGGTTTTATGATATTAGTGTGGAAAATATAGGGTTATGGATAGAATCAACTTGTGACCCTGCAGGGACAACAACCAAAGTAAGACTTCGTTGTGCGGAGCTTAAATGTCAAGCGAGAACTGTAGGTCAAACCGCTTGGAAAACTATTGGAAATGTTCCTCTTATTTACGGTGAGTCAAATATTGCAGGGAATTTTGATTATGAGGGCTGCGTTGACCCTATGGCAAAAGCAGGTAACCCTTATCCTGTACCAGGAAATTATAATCTACAAGAATCATTATTAGTTGAAAATCGCTATTTAAATAAAGGTGATAGCGTGAGATTTGTAATGATTTTAACATCTAAGCAATGGGCAGGAAGTGGACAAACATACGGATTTGAAAGTTATATTTATGGTGGTAATAATGCTGATGGACCTCAGCCTGGAGGTGATTCAAATAATAGTGCTCGTATTGAAATAACCCACAGGGGAGAGATTGCAGAATACGGACAGACTTATGACTTAAAAAACGTTATAGATTCATCAAGCACTCAAATTGACTTTATAAAAGGAGTTGCCCATGCGTTTAATTTACAATTTACAACTAATACCCTATCCAGAGTTGTATCTATTGAACCTTTTAATGATTTTTATAAAAACCAAAATGAAGCTGTAGATTGGACTCATAAAGTAGATTTTAGTCAAATTCAGGAAGATAAATGGATTGAAACTGAATTAGCACGAGAAATAATCTTTAAATACAAAACTGATTCTAATGATAAAGTAGTAGAGAATAAAGGGCTAATATTTTGGGATGGGATTCTTGATGAGGCTCCTTACAGAGAGTTTCTGTCCAATGATTTTAAAGTAGGGACTGCTGTTTTTGAAAATCCTTTTTTTGCAGGGACATTTACTATTCAAAACAGAGCAACTAATGGAGGGACGGCTGCTAGTGCGCCATACAATGCTGTTCTTTGGGGAGCTTGTGATGATGGAACACTGCCAAAAGGTAATGCTTATTGCAGACCTGAAAAGGGATATGATTTTGTTCCAAGACTATTAAACTGGAATAGATTAAGATGTTCAGCTTATGACAGTTTAGTTGAGTCACTTACTGCCATTGTTCAGACTGGAGAAATATCTACAAAAACAATATGGAGTACCCCACACCCAACAGCAAGTGCTTGGACGACAATATACCCTCAAGCAACTTCTTATGATAAATTTAATTCAGCAGCTGAAATTCTTACCTATTCAAGTCTTTTTATAAGCGAGAGGGACTGTACAACTGGAGAGGTGGCAAGTCCAGCTACAATCATAAAAGGTCTTTATCAAAATTATTATGAAGAACAGATTGAGATGATAAAGAAAACCCCAAGACTAAAAACTATTTACCTGAATTTAACGGTAAGCGATATTTCTCTTTTAGATTTAAGAAAGTTAGTGTATATTGATGGTACATATTATAGAATAAATCAGATTATTGATTTTCAGCCAAACAACACCACAACAACAAAAGTAGAATTAGTATTATGGGAGGAACAGGGTACTTTTCTTGCTAAACCAACACCAGGATTTTAAAAAGACAAAATGGCAATACAAGCAAAACAAATAAATAGTCAGGGTCAAGCATTACAAAATGGATTAGATGTTTTTATTTCTTCCCCTGTTTATAGCGGAGAGTATTTAGCGTATGGAGATTCATTTATAACCTCAACCTTATCTTCTGCTCCTGATTATGCCTCCTCTGCTGTAGATTATGCGACAGAAGTGATAGCTACTGCTCCTGCTACAACTGCAAATGCTTGGTATAAGTATCATACGGAGAACACCTCATATCCAACTATTACAGCACCATCAACATCAACCAATCTACTCTCAATGCTAGGAGTTTTCTCTGCTGCAACTTCAAGTCATTCAGGAATATATCAGAAATTATCAGGATTAGTAACTGGAAACGAATATCAGGTTACTATTAAATTTCACCAAGATGTTTCGGTAGGAAGTTTAAGTTTTAGTAGATTTTACTATGCGGAGCAAAATTTTTCTACAGCTGTTCAAAGTGCTGTAACGGTATATACACTCCCTACACCTAAAATTACTTTTAGTTTTATAGCTTCAAGTATTAGCGATATAGTCTTTTTTGATTTTAGCACTACTGATGTGACAGGAACTTCCAATATTTCTTCTATTATAATTCAAGAAAAAAATGATTATCAACTTCCTGTGATTGCTGACATTCAAGAAATAGGATTTGCGAAAGTTTTAAGAAGGCAAAATAACGAATCATAATGAGTCAATATAAATTCATAGAAGATGCTTTAAGAAAAGAAGCCCCTTATATTATAGAGGAGCTCAGGCAGGAATTAAAAGCCCAAAAACATATAGCTTCAGGCAAGTTATATAATGGATTTAAAGATACCATTCAGGTAGGCTCTGATAGTATATCTCTTTTAATTACTAATGACACTCCATATATGTGGCTTGTTAATGATGGTAAGAGTGGAGGGGTACAGGCAGGGTATGATGAACTCCTTAAGTGGGTTTACCAAAAAGAAGGTAGGGGAATGTTAAGCTTTAGAAGCGACCACGAAAGAGCTAATTTTGTTCAGAAAGTCAAGCGTAATTTAGAAAAGCAATATTTTACAAAAGAAGGAGATAGGAGTGTCCCGCCTTATGGATATAAAAGATACTTCTTTATTGATATTACTAAACATAAGATATCTAAGGGTAAGATGATTTCAAGAATAGGAGATGGCATAGCAAAGGAGGTGGAATCAATTATAAATAAAGGATTACTTAAGGAGGGGATAACATTAACAATAGGATAATAAAGATATGGCAATAAATAGTAAAGTAGCGATAGATGTTCAGATAAAGAATGTACAAAAGATTACAGATTTAAAGAATAGTCTGAAGGAATTAAGAAAAGAACAAAGAGATATAGAAAAGGCGACTAAAGAGGGTAATAAAAGTCAAAGTATATCTAGTAAAAGATATAAAGATAATGCTAAGGCAATAGATGGTAAGTCTAAATCTTTAAGAGGATTGAATAGAAGCCAAAAAGACGCTACTAAATCTAGTGGCTCTCTAACTAAATCCTTCATTAAGGGTGCTGCTGCTGTTGGTATTATAATTGGTGCGTTTAGGGCTGTAAGTAGAATGCTTAGTTCTGTAGTATCTGTATTTACTGAGTTTGAGTTTGTAATGGCTAAGGTAAATGCAGTTTCAGGAGCAACTGAAAAAGAATTTGCAGCGTTAACAAAAACCGCAGAAGAATTAGGTAGAACAACATTCTTTACAGCAACACAAGTAGGCGAACTAATGTTAAACTTCTCTAAGTTAGGATTTACTGCTAATGAAATTCAAGATGCAGTACAGCCAACTCTTGATTTAGCAACAGCAACAGGTAGTGATTTAGCAAGAGCAGCATTAGTTGCAGGAGCAGCAGTTAGGGGATTTGGATTAGATGCTTCTGAAACACAAAGAGTAGTTGATGTTATGGCAGTTTCCTTTAGTAGTTCTGCTATGAACATTGAGAAGTGGCAAACATCTATGACGAAGGTTGCTCCTATTGCAAAATCAGCAGGGTTTTCTATTGAAGATACTGCAGCAATAATGTCTAAACTAACTGACTCAGGTATTGAAGCTTCTATTGCCGGTACATCTTTAAGAAATATACTTCTTAAAATGCAAGACCCATCTTCTGATTTAACAAAATCATTCGGAAGAACAATACATGGGTTAGATGACTTAGTCCCTGCGATGAAAGGGTTTGTTGAGGAGGGTGGTAGTATGGCTGATGTTATGGAAGTTGTAGATTTAAGACAAGCTGCTGCCTTTGAGCAAATGTTAACCTCAGCAGATAGTACGGTAGAATTAAGAAATGCTTTATTAGATGCCAATGGAGAGGGAGAAAGAATGGCTTTAATTATTGGAGATACACTTCAGGGTGCTATGCTTAAATTAACATCTGCAACACAAGGTTTCGCTATTTCATTTATGGAGAACTTTTCAGGAAGTATTCAAAAAGGAGTTGAAAGTGCGGCAGAATTCTTTAATAAAATAACTGAGAGTGCAGCAGCTATAGCTAAACTTATTAAGGGCTTAATTATGGTTGCTAAGTTTATGGGTCTTTATAAGACTGTGCAAATTGCAACTAACGCAAGTATTGTTGCTTATGAAATGATTACAGGAACAGCAACGATTGCTACTGTAAGATTTAAGGCTGCCTTTGCTAGATTAACGGCTGTTATGATGGCAAACCCTTATGTGGCTGTAGGAGCTTTGCTTATAGCATTAGCGACTGATTTATTTAATTTAAGAAACAATGTTACAGGAGTAGATGACAGTTGGGCGGCAATGAATAAAACAATTAAGGGGGATATTGCAGGATATGAAACAAGGCAAAAAATAATAGAAAGTTTGAAAGGGGAGTTAGCAACAGTACAAGATTTACAAAGAGCTAAAATTGCTATGACTAGGATTGATGAAGAAGTTGCTGCACGTTTACAATCAACCGTTGCATTAGAAATTCAATTAAGAAAAAACGCAACAGAAATGTTTGGTCAGCATAATGAAGGTATGATTGAAACTTATGTAGCTAGAGGATTGGCAGACCAAGAACAGAATATTAGATTAAAACAGTCCCAAAAACTAGAAATTCAGTCCGCAGTCGCTATTGCTCAAAAAACCATAGCAGTACAAAAATCCACAGAAGTTATTGAAGAAAACACTAAAGCAACTAAAGATAATTTTGATGCCGAAGCTGAAATAATAGCACTTCTAATGAATAACGGGGTTAGAAGTAAAGAGGAGGAGGCAAGGGTTATGAAACATCTTAATGATGAAAGAGTAAAAGAAATTAATCTACAACTAAAATCTTTAAATCAATTTGTCATGGCTATTGGACTAAGAAAAAAGTTATTAGCTGAACTTGCATCCTTAACCTCATCTACTGCCAAATCTGAAGAAACTTTAGATGTAGATGCTCAAAAAAGGAAAGATGATTTATTTAAATCAGATGTAAAGAGAGCAATAATGTCAGGTCAAACAGCACAAGAAGCTATGAAAACTGTTGTTAGGGCTCAGATAATGGAAGCTGTTGCAGGATTTATAGCTTCTGTTTTCAAAACTGTACCATTCCCATTTAATTTAATCGTTGCGGCAGGAGCTTCTGCAGTAGTTGGAGGTGTGATAGACAAACAATTAGCTAATTTTGGAGATGGGGGTGTTGTAGAGGAGTTTGCTAAAGGCGGAATGGTTCATGGAGCAAGTCATGCGAATGGAGGAGTTAAGTTTGCAGTAGGTGGTAGAGTAAATGAACTAGAGGGTGGAGAAGCCGTTATAAATAAAAGAAGTACAGCAATGTTTAGAAATCAATTATCTGAAATGAATCAAGCAGGTGGAGGTGTTAAGTTTGCTGATGGCGGATTAATGAGTAGTCCTGCTTTTGCAGAATCTCAATTTAACGCTAATAGCCAATCTCAAATGTTAAATGCTATGGGTGGTCAACAAAAAGTAGTAGTAGTAGAAGCAGATATAACTGATAGTCAGTCAACAGTTAGTGTGATTCAGGCTAATGCGACCTTTTAAACTATAAACAAATGTTTGTTAGTAAAAAAGTAAAAAAAGATAGGTTAAATACTTGTAAAAAGTGCGACTTTTACAGAAACTTCTTAATGCTGAAATACCCTAAATGGACTAAGGGAGCAAGATGCGGTAAATGTAGTTGTTTCTTAGATGCAAAAACAACTCTCACTAAAGAGTATTTTGGAGAATGTCCTTTAGATAAATGGAAAGAGTAATAACTAAACTTTATAAATATGGATTACGAATCAATAATCAAAAATTACACAGAAGAAAAAAAAGAGAATATAGTTAATTTAGCGAAAGCCAATAAGAGGAAGATGAACCAAGAGAATGAGTATCATAATTTAGCATTGAATACTTTTTTTGATTTATGGAAACAACACTTCCCTAATGTAAATCAATCTAAAACCTGCAGAGGATGTAGGAAAGCTGTTTGTCAATTCTTTCATAATGTTGCTGATTATATTTCTGGTGAAAGATTAAAAGCTGTTGAAACTGTTGATGTTGTTGAAACTGTTAAGGCGGTTAAGAAAGATAAGAAGGTTAAGAGGGTTAAGAAGCAAAAAACACTAACAGGTGCTTTAGCTCCTACAGGCACACGAAACTAATATATGGCTAAAAAACAAAACGATATAGAAGTTGTTGAAGAATATATAGAATTACTAAACAAAGAGGTTTCTTTAAGGTTTGGCGACCCAACATCAAAAGACACTATAATGCATTTGATTGAGAGGGGGATAATAGCTCCAAAGATACTTAGAAATTATATGATAATATATGATTTTGATTGTATGTTAAGATTCAATGAGGGTAATAGGACACATACTTTTATGGACTTATCTATTAAATACGAAATCTCAGAAAGACAAGCTCAGAGTGTGGTATATAAAGAAAGAAGAAAGCAACAATCTACAGAAAACATCACCTACTAAAGTTTTTTCCAAAAACTGCGTAAGATTGTCATAGCATAAAAATATATTTGCCGCTATGAAAGAAAATTGGTATAATATACAAGCTAAAAAATCTACGAAAGCAGTAGATATATATATATTTGACGAGATAGGAGCTTTTGGAATGAATGCTCAAAGTTTTATTGAGGAAATTAAGGAGTTTAAAAACTCTGACATTAACCTACATATTAATTGTGTAGGGGGAGATGTTTTTGATGGAATGGCTATTTATAATATTCTAAAGAAAAGAACTGCCAATACTACTGTTTATATAGAAGGAATCGCTGCTAGTATGGGTAGTGTTATTGCTTTGGCTGCCGATACTGTAGTTATGGCTGAGAACTCTTTGTTTATGATTCACAATGCTTGGGGTGGAGCTAACGGAGAAGCTAAAGATATGAAAAAAACAGCAGCTCTTTTAGATAAGATAAGCGGAGAAATCGCTGACATATATGTTAAGAAAACAAAACTACCTTATGATAAGGTTAAAGATATGATGGATGAAGAAACTTGGTTAAATGCTGATGAGGCATTTGATTTAGGATTTGTTGATTCCATCTCGGATGCTATTAAAATAGCAGCCAAATATGATGTCTCTAAGTTTAAAAATATAACAAACGAGGAAATCAAAAGTAAATTGAATATTAATCTAAAAAGTAAAACAATGACCGAAGAATTAAAAAACTGGTTCAATGGCAAAATTGAGGACATTATCACTAGAGTTAAAAGTGATGATTCTAATGTTGAGGCTAATGATTCAAAAGTTGAAGTTACTCTTGCAGATGAAGCTGATGTTATAAGTAAACTATCAGGTTTTGAAACACAAGTAACTGAACTAAATGGGTCTATTATTGATTTAGCAGGAGAAAAAGAAACTCTTACTGAAGAAGTAGAAAGACTTACAGCTTTATTAAGTAAAGCAAATGCAAAGGGAACTGAAATCTCTACAGATGGCGACCCTTCAGTAGTAGTAGAAAATAATGTAGAGGATAAGGATGCTAAATTCTGGAACGGAATAGTATCAAAAATAAACTTATAATAATAATTTAAAAAACAAAAAAAATGGCAAATGTAGCATTAGACGGAATTGGAGCAGGGTATTTAGGTACTTATGCATCCAAGATTTTATTAGAGCCTATGTTCCACTCAGATGATATTATGAGTAATTATACTATCTATCCTGCGGTGAAAATGAGGCAAAACATAACAATGGCACCTTCATTGAGTAGTATTACAGCAGTACACACAGGATGTGGGACAACTAATACTTGTGACCCTGCAGGATTTACTGTAACTCAAAAATACATTACAGTAGAGAATGTTTCTGTAAAACAAGTACAATGTTGGGTGGAATTTAAAGACCAAGTAATTGTAGAGTCTTATAGAAATGGAGTTAATATGCCTGACTTAACAGGAACGCAATTAGCAGAGGTTATCATTGACAGAGTAAGAAATGGTATTCAGTCTGACATGGTAAGAAATATGTGGGCAGGAGATACGGCAGCAGCAGTAATTGCTCTTGATTGTACTTATGACTCAATGGGAGATGGACTATGGAAAACTTTATCAGCAGGAGCAGCAATTAACGGAACTCAAATGAATGAGGTTACTGGAACTTTAGGTGCAGCAGCAACTGAGTATGTTACTGTAGGAGCTACTTTACCTGCAGCAGATGCAATTCTTATATTAGAAAGTGTTTACAATACTGCTTCAGCAGCATTACAAGCAGTACCAGCATCAGAAAAAAGAATGTTTGTTAATCCAAATATCTATAACGCATGGTATAGTGCATTAACTCAAGTTGCTTCAGCAGGTTCAGTTGATTATGGACACTCAGAAGCTCAAGCAGGAAAATCAAGATTGTACTTTAGAGGTGTAGAGTTGGTTCCTATGTATGAGTGGGACACAGCATTAACAACTTTAGCAGGAGCAACATTCCCTGCATTATTTACAGCAGCAGGAGCAGCGATTGACGCTACTGCAGGATGTATATACACAGCTAAGTCTAACTTATTTATCGGTACTGATGTAACACGACCTGAGAATGAATTAAAAATATTCTATGATGAGGTTAGTGAGAATATGTATATTAGAGCAGGATTCACTATGGGCTTCCAATATGGATGGAACTCTTTAGTTAATGGTGCTGTATTAGTAGACTAAATTTATAGTAAATAGGGTGGGGGGAAGCTTCCACCCTAAATACTTTTTAATAATTTTTAAAAAAACAAAATAATGGCAATAACAACAGGAATATCGGTACATTGTTACAATTTAGAAGCTGTAGGAGGCATAAGACATCTCTTGATTAGAGCTTTTGATGGTACAGATGTTATTTTATATGGGAATACAACTAACACACACGAAATAACATCAATCAAGGAAGGAGCATCTCCTGCAGAGTGGTTTCTATTTGAGTTTAGAAATGAAACTCCAGTCTTAAACTGTACTGCAGCAAGAGAAAATGGGTCTACCTCTTTTGAGTGTAGCGTACAGTTTTCTGTCCCTAATATGACCAATGCTAAGTTGGCATCTTTTCAGCAAATGCTAGACCAATGTATGATGGTTATGGCGGTAGGAAATAATGGGAAAGCGTATGTCATAGGAGCAAGTCAAAAATATAGTAATGCGGTAGCTACAGATAGGTCGCAAACTTTTTGTAGTTTAACAGCTTTAGAAGGAACGACAGGAGCAGCCTATAATGATGACAATAATCAAGTAGTAACTCTTTCGTGTAAGCAATATGAACTTCCAAGAATGTATGATGAGGCTAATATTACTTATTATAATACTGGATTAATGGCACAAACTACATAAAAATTAATAATCTAAAAAATAAAATAAAATGGCAATAGAAAGCGGACAAGCAATAGGTTGTTCAGACTTACAAGCAGTAGGCGGAACAAGATATGTTTTGATTAGAGAGTGGAAAGCAGGTGACCTAGTAACATTTGCAACAGGAGAGGTAACTTCAATTCAAAAAGCAGGACCTGCAGCAGCAGATTGGGGGGTGTATGAATCAAGAATAGAATCTTCTTCTTTAGCAATAGCAGGAACTGATGAGAAGAAAAATGTTTCAACTTACGAATGCACTTTAAGTTTTTACTTACCTAAAATAACTAAATCAAAATTTGATAGATTAAATGATTTTACAGGAAAATGTCTAATGGCTATCGTTGTTGATAATAATGACGCTACAACTATAGATACAATTCCTGCTACCACTTATGATAGTAATTTTGTTATAGGAGTTAGTGAAACTTTTGAAAACATTGCAGACAATGTTAGAAGTCAGACAATGGCTCATATTACAAGTATTGAAGGAGGAACAGGTGCTGCTTTTGGAGATGAAAATGGGGTAACGGTTACTCTAACTTGTACTCAATATGAACTTCCTAGAACTTATAATAGTGCAGGTGCAGGAATATCTATAACTGGAACAACAGCATTAACAACAGGGTAATAAGAGAAAATAGGTTAAGTTGATTCTTGTAATTAGTTAACACTCTCCTATTAATATCTTTTTATTATTATGTGTGATTGCGAAAAAGAAAAAAGTGTACATTTACCAACTTTAAATATATTACTTATGGCAGAATATAAAAAAAATGACAACGCAAGAGGGGTGCGAATGATAAGGGGGAGAAAAGTGGATTTTAGAATTGACTTAACCCAAGAACAATTATCTTTTGCTTATGAAGAATTAGGCATGACAGACTGTATTAATAAAGTTGATAAAACAATAAAATCAGATGAAGAAAGCTCCGCTAAAAAGTCAAGCAAAAAAGGGAAGTCAAGTAAGGAAGCAAACGAAGAAAAATAATACCTTTGAGTTTGGTGTTTTTAACCTAACGGTTCCGCCTAGTATTACAGAACCGAAAGACCTTAAAGCTCTAAATTCTGACTGGATTCCGTTTGGAGATGATAACTTATTTCCTCAGTATTTAGCAGAATTAAAGAGAAAAAGTAGTACCCATAGAAGTGTACTGGCTCAAAAGACTGTATTCACAAGTGGAGCTAAATTCGTTTGTGAAACCGATTCATTAAGAGAATTTATTGAAGATATAAATGCAGACCATGAATCATTAAGGGATGTATTTAAAAAATTAGCAGATGATTACTATACATTTGGTAATGCTTATATGGAGTGTGTTATATATGATGGTGGTGTAAATATATATCATTTAGATGCCACTACAGTTAGAATGTCTAAAACCAAGAAAGAGGTTTATGTTAATTCTGATTGGTGTAAGTATTGGAATAACGACACTAAAATAAAAAGACTACCTATCTACCCTAGAGTAGCTCACAACAAGTTTGTAATTCACTTTAAAGATTATGAGCCTACATTCCAATTCTATGGACTTCCTGATTATGTAGCGGCATTAGAGCATATCTGTGTTGATTATGAGATAGGTAAATGGAATCACACTAAATTTTTAAATGGCTTTCAGCCTTCTGCTATTGTTGAGATTAATGGAGATATGGGGGAAGAAGAAGCTAAGAAATTAGTGAATGAAGCTCAAAAGAAATTTGTAGGAGAGGGGAATAACGGTAAAATATTATTTATAGTAAAGAATGGTGATGCCTCCCCTGCTAATGTTCAGATAATTAAAGATGACCAAGAGGGTAGTTGGCTAGAATTACAACAAATAACCGACCAAAATATCATAACCGCTAATAGATGGCAGCCATCTTTAAGTGGTATTGTTAGTTCAGGAAAAATGAACAATACAGGAAGCGAGATAAGAATTGCTTACGATTTAGTTATGACTACAGTTATTAGAGATACTTCTGAGTTAATACTAGATGGGATAAGAACAGTTCTTTATAGAGAAATGGGTTACGACCCTAAAGATTTAAAAATACATTATGAGCCGCCAATCTCTTATTCTAATGATGTAGATATTAGAGAGGTATTAACTATAAATGAGCAAAGAGCATTAATAGATGAGGACTTGCCTATGCTAGAAGATGGAGATATGTTTGTTGCGGACAGAGAGGTAATAGTGGTTGAAAAAGATAATGATGGGGATGGAGAGATTGATGAAAGCAAAGAAATAACAGTAGAACAATAAGACATGGGAAACACTAAACAATACGCAACTCTAGTATCAGCAGGAGAGGTAATTGACAAAACATTTACTAATAAAAATACAGACCCTGTGTTAGTTTCTGAAAATACTATTGTATTGTCTGAACTTGCTCACCTTAGACCTTTGCTTGGGGAAAAATTTTATGCAGAATTAAAGTTGCAACATGACACAGGTACATTAACTGCTGATAATCAAGTATTAATGACTTACTATTTAGAGGATTGTCTAGCTTGGTTTGTTAGATTTGAAGTTGTAAATGATATAATGAGTAATATATCTTCTAGTGGGGTGGTAAACAATATAGATGAATTTTCAAGAATAATAGGTCAAGACACTTATAATACATTTAAGCAAGACACATATAGAAAGGCAGAGATTTTTGCTAAAGATATGATGAGCTTTATTAATGGCACTGACCAAGTAGGTTTATACCCTACATTTGATGCAAATAAACCTGCAAGTATGAGTGGAACATACAAAAATCATGGACTGATATTCTATGACAGTATATATGGATATAAAGGTATTGATGGGTGTTCTAGTTGTAGTGCAAATTACAACAACTTGCTTGGCTGTAATTGTAATGATTGTTAAAATAAAATAATATGGCTGCAAACGAACATAAAAATTTATCAAGTGTTAATCGGCATAATCCAAAAGGTTTTGAGAGTGCGATTAACGATACAATGTTATGTAAAGGGCTTGGCACTCCTGGATATCAAGATGGGGATTTAGAGTGGACTAACAAGTCAGACATTAAAACAAGAAAGGTTACTTTTGCAGGATATTGTACTTTAAATGCTAATTATAAGTACCCTGCTAATTATAACAACGATAATAAAGCTCCGTTTAACATTACGCAATCCTATGGCAGCCCAACAATAAGCGCAGCTACTACTGTAAACCAATCTAAATTTTTCAGAATTGGACAGTTTTGCAGCGAACAGGCAGGAACTATAAGTGGAGCTACCCTTCAGGTTACCTGCTCTAATGCTGAGGCATTTACAGTTGCCTTAGTTCAGTACATTCCCTCCTCAGCAGTAACAACATCATACCCTTTGGTTTTGATTGAAAAGTCGGTAGTAGGAGTGTCTAGTGATAATTTAGTTAATACATATAGTTTAGCTTCTGCTGATTTTTCAGAAACATCTGTAGTTTTAGACAGTCATTTGTTTTTAATGGTAAAAGCTAATGGAGTAACTGCTGCTCCTGTTGTGTATGTAACTTTATCTGTACAAATAGGATATTCAAAATAAAATAAGAATGATGATAAATAATAATATGAAAGATACGGTGTCGGTTTTGGCTGCAAATGGAGGTGTGATAGGGTTAAGTTTAGGAGATTGTAATGATGTATTGCTCTTTATTTCTACAATACTAGCTATTACATTTACGCTTTATAAATTTTACAAGCTTTCAAAAAAGAAGTGATATGGCTAAGGCAAAAGTTTTCAAAATGGCTGTATCTCATAGCAAAAAACGCAAGGGAGTTCACTCTAAAAATGCCTCAAAAGGTCAAAATGCCTACAAGAAAAAATACAGAGGACAAGGGCGATAGTGCTAACTTGCTGTTAATCAGGGACACATTTACTGATAAATCGGTAATTGGTAAGCTGTATTGTAACTCAGAATTTATTGCACATACACTAGAGTTAGCGTGGAGAGATAACGAAAAAAGTGTATCTTGCGTCCCATCAGGAGAATATAAATGTAGGATAAGATTAGCAAGAGAAAGTGGAAGTAGAGATTATGTTCATTTGCTCGTGCAAGATGTACCGAACAGAAGTTATATCCTTTTCCACCGAGGAAATTACCCCTCCGATAGTAGGGGGTGCATATTAACAGGAACTCATAGAGCACAGAGTCCTGATAAAATTTTAGAAAGTAAAGTGGCTCACGCTTACCTAATGAATTACATCTTAGGTAATCAATTAAGTAAAGAAATAAATTTAATAATTAAAAATAGATAAAATGAAAAAAACAGTTTTAACAATAGTAGTAGCATTATTTTGCTTAAGTGCTTCAGCACAATTCAGAGTAATGAGCAACATTGAACAACCTTCTGACAGTAGCGCTTGGGGGGTAAATAATTTTACAAATAGTATTGGTGTTGGTTACCAAGTAACTGATGCTGTAATGGTGGGATTTCAAAAGAATAGTGATGACTATGATTTTGTAGCAAGATACAATGTGTCTGATAATTTATATTTATCGGCACAAATGCCAACTGAAGATGCAATAGATAATATAACTTTAGGTGTTGGTATGTCAATAAAAGTTTGGAACAGCCTTTATGTAGAGCCAAACTATACAACAAAAGATGATGAGGGTTCTTTTAATGTAGGACTATCTTATAAATTATAATAACTTTAAAAAATAAAAAAATGAAAAATTGGTTAATTAGAACAATGTTAAAAAGCAAAAAGTTTTGGTACGCAATCTCAGCAGTAGTAGTCCCTGCGGTAGTTCAGATACTAGGAGTTTCTACAGGAACAGCAGAAGATTTATACCACGCAATTCTAGTCCTTATTTTAGGACAAGGTATTGCTGATATATCAAAAAAATAATATATCTTTACAGTCCTTCTTTGAGTGTTTTCTGAGTTGGATAGTTAGTAGTTAAGAATGGGGAGTTAATAACTCCTCATTTTTTTTATATATGTAGGTTGTTTTTTTATATATTTGTGTATGCTAAAAGAAAAAAGAAGCAGAAGGTTAAGACTTACTCCTGAAGAAGAAGATTTAATAAAACAGAGTAGAGCAGAAACACTAGACAACTTAAATAACAATTCGTCATTAGATTTACACTTATTAGAAAGAGGTATAGATAAAAAAGATGTAGTCAGCGTAAAGCATTGGCAGTCAGCTAGTGGAGATTACAGATTCTCAATAGTTACTAAGGAGGATTGTGGTATAGATGAGAAGGAGATATTTAAAAGTATAAATAGTTTTATAGAAGGACATTCTCCTGAATACGAATCTATTGAACGAGAGAAAGGAAATCATCTTTTAGTGGTTAATCCTGCAGATATACATATAGGTAAGTATGCAAATGAAACTGAAACAGGAGAGCATTACGACTGTGAAACTGCTGTAATGAGAGTTTTAGAAGGGGTGCAGGGACTTATAGATAAGTCTGAAGGTTTTGATATTGATAAGGTTTTATTTTGTATTGGTAATGATGTTCTTCATATAGATAATGTATATAACACCACAACAAAAGGAACACATCAAGATGTAGATGGTAAGTGGTGGGAACATTATGAGATAGCTTTAATGCTTTATGTTAAGGTAATAGAAATGCTTAGGACTATAGCTCCTGTAGATGTGTTGCACTCAATGAGTAATCACGATTATCAGAGTGGATTTCATTTAGCACATACTTTAAAATCTTGGTTTAGAAAAGCAAAAGATGTTAAGTTTGATATTAGTGTGGCTCACAGGAAGTATTATAAGTATGGTAAAAATCTTATTGGCTTAGAACATGGAGATGGTGCTAAGATGGATAAACTCCCCTTGTTAATGGCTCAAGAACGACCTAGCTTATGGTCAGAAACAACTCACAGATATTGGTATCTACATCATTTACATCACAAAATTAAACATAAGTGGCTAGACGCTAAAGATTTTATAGGTGTTACTGTAGAATATATGAGGAGTCCATCAGCACCAGATAGTTGGCATTCAAGAAAGGGATTTTGTGGAGCACCAAGAGCTTGTGAAGCGTTTTTACACGATAAAGAAAGTGGTCAGGTAGCTAGACTCACTCATTACTTCTAAATTAAACCCTTTAATAACCCTATCTAAAGGGTATTATATACCATTAAAGATAAAGCTAAGGTTAAAGCTAAAGATAAATACTAGGTTAAACACTAAGTTATTATACATTATTTTAAAATAAACTACAAAAAGTTTGGTGGGTTAATAAATTAATTGTTTATTTGCAGAGAAATTAACTAACTAACTATTAACGAAAACACAATCTAAAATGGGAACAAAAGAAGAATTAGCAGAAGTAATGGACAGCACAAAATCTTTAAAAGAATGGACAATGGATGAAAAGGTAAAAGATGTTGTATTTAGAGATGCCAACTATAATCTCAAAACATTAGAACGGCTTTACAGAAACTTTAAAAATCTAATCAAAAAATGCACCTTTGAACTTCCTCCCGAGCAGATTCTTCAAGAGTATACTGAGAAAATTGACAATACAAGAACATATGTTTTTGTATATAGGTGTACAGATGAACAGGGCAATAAAATTAAAAATATGCTTGTTGCTAAAACTCCTAACCACCCATGTACTAATTGGAGTATTCATCAGGTATTATCTATTATGCAAGATATGTATATATTAAAGTTAAATGAACAAACATTAAGCTAATAAACCATATAGATATGACAGATTTTAATTATGCGGATTGGGTAGAAGGAACATACCAATCAAATAACGACCCTACAGAATTTAACGGAAAGAATAGAAAATGTAATCTATGCGATAAAGATGCAAAGAGTATGGATGAGTATTGTGATGACCACCAAAAATGTATTATGTGTGGAGATAATAATGATTGCGAATGTGAAGAAGAATGGAGTCAAGTAAGTAGTTGTTGTGAAGCAAAAATGGAAACTGATATGAAAAGGTGCTATAAATGTACAGACTATTGTTCAAGTGTTTGGGAAGAAGCATTTGAAAATTCTTTAAGATGAGAAAGACACTAATAATAATTCTATTGCTATTACTTCTATCATTATTATTTATTTCGTGCAGTATGCAGAAACAAGTAGACGATACAGAACACTTATGGAGAGGAGATAATGGAATTGAATTTTACGAATAAAACTAATTACTAACTAAACTATTTTAAAATGACGAAAACACAAACGAGTGATATTCTACAACACTTAAAAGATGGTAGAAGGCTGACACAAAAAGAAGCTATAAACGAATATGGTGCTTATAGATTATCAAGTATTATATATTCCCTAAGAAAGCAAGGACATAATATAGAGTCTAAACAATTAGATGTTCCTACTAGGTATAAAAAAACAGATGGGACTACTAGAAATGCTAACATTGTTGAATATAAACTTAATAGAAAAGATGAGATATTGACAGATATTTTTAACTCTGACTATCAAGGTATATTAGATGAAGATAAAACAGTATCTAGTTTTATGGGGTACTTAGATGGTATAACAAAAACACATATAAACTAATGGGAAGAATGAAAGAAGAATTTATGCAAATGCGAATGCAAGAAATGGAAGACCAAATGGAAAAACACCACCCAATAAGTCAAAGTGGCTATGATGGTATTAGCCAATCTGATGCAGAGTTCAGCGTACTAAATGAGGGTGAGAGAAGAAGCGAAATTATTAACGCAATGTACGACATTGCACAACAACCGAGTATTAATCAAACCAATTTAAAAATGAAAAAAGTAAATGCAGAAGAAGCAACTATGGTAAAAGAAACCAAACAAGAAACTCTTAAAAGATTATTCTTAGAGAATGGCTTAGTTAAGGATGATGTTTATAAAGACCCTAGAGGTTTTGCGTGTATCAAAAGGGAAGGAATTGATAAGATTGTTGCTAAACAAAACATACAAGTAGCATACGAGCCTGTAAACATGACAAGAGAAATTAACCCTGATACTAAAGTAGTAACAACTTGGGTAGTTGTAAGAGTTACTGCCAGTATGAGAACAGGAACAGGAGAGCATGATGTTAGAAATGTGATGACCTTTGGAGAGGCAAGTGATGACAACTTAGTGGGAGGAGCAAAGAAGTTTCCTGTTGCTATGGCTGAAAAAAGAGGAATGAGCAGAGCTGTTTTAAAAATTTGTGGTCTGTATGCTCAAGGAGTAAAAGGACAAGATGAAATGGATAACTAATGAGTGATTGGATGGATGAGGTTCTTGATGGGAAACCTTTAGAAGCAGAGATGTGGAAGCTTGGCTACATTGAGAACCTCTTACACCGAACAGCTATATCAACATCAGAGCAACAGGAAATACTTAACTCGTTAGATATTCTGACAGATATAGATGCAGATAAAATTAT
>TARA_R110001583_G_scaffold43548_1_pt1 | contig 26698 bp, 23 predicted proteins | sample TARA_R110001583 | Tara Oceans TARA_R110001583 (sample SAMEA4398432) | marine metagenome | biome: Polar Biome; feature: [MES] marine water layer (ENVO:01000295) within the mesopelagic zone...; material: water (ENVO:00002006), including particulate matter (ENVO:01000060) such as...... | reverse complement strand
GCGCTCGACCAGTCTTTAACTGCTAAAGGTTTTGTAGTTTCACTAGAACTTCCGCCTTGTAAATGATTAATTTCTTGAGAAAATTTAGCTAAGGCTTGCTCAACTGCCTGCGCGTCAATAACGGGTACTGTATTTAACGCGACTACCGAAAATAACACATTTTGCAACTGCCTAATATTGCCCGGCCATCGATAAGCTTGTAACAACAATAAAGCTTGCTCACTTAACTTAGGTATTTTAGAGATCCCCTGATCTAATTGTGCTACTTGCTTTGCTGCATTGTGAATAAAATGCGTTGCCAGTAAAATAATATCTTCAGTGCGTTCTCTAAGTGGTGGCAGATCTAAGCTGAGCACATTTAAACGATAATAAAGATCTTCTCTAAAGCGTTTTTCAGTGATCAGTTTGCCTAAGTTTTGATGACTAGCACTGATAATTCTAACGTTGGCATGTAATTCTTTGGTACCACCCACTCGACGATAAGAAAAATCTTGCAAAAATCGTAACAACTTAGCCTGTAAATAGGTCGACATTTCAGCAATTTCATCAAGAAAAATGCTCCCTCCCTCTGCTAATTCAATCAACCCAGGTTTACCTGACTTTTTAGCTCCCGTAAAAGCGCCGGCACTATAGCCAAACAGTTCGCTTTCTAACAAGTGTTCGGGTAAAGCAGCACAATTAATCGCTAAAAATGGCGCCTTTGAACGACTACTGCTTTGATGTAAAACACGGGCAATTAGCTCTTTACCGGTACCTGTTTCTCCGCTTATTAATACAGGAAGATCCAGTTTTGAGAACCGCTCACTTTGCTCTTTCAGCAATAAAACACTATCGGATTTACCGATAATATTTTCAAAATTTTGTTCGTGATGTGTTTGCATCAAAGAAAGCTGTCTACCAACTGCCGTCATTGAACGCAAAATAATCATCGCTCCTGTAGTTTGGGAATGACCACCCGCAAGCGTATTCACTACTGGCGTGGTATCTGCTAAATAAGTATTCCCATTAAAAACCAACGAAATAGTACTTGCTTTATCGTTAAGTAAAATTTGATATTTTTGTTCTATAAAGCAATCAATTGATAAGCCCACTACCGCTTTATTTTTTTTATATGTATCAATTAATTTATGGTTATTAACTAACTTATACGTAGCAGAATTAATGGCAAGAATTACCCCTTGGTTATCAATATCAATAATGGGGTCAGGAATCCTGTCTAATAATGCTTGTAAGTGATTCTCTCGTTGCTCGGTAGGCAGTAAAGCAACGGCTTTAATACTAATAATCCCTGCTACATTCTTTAAGCAATGACTTATATCGTTAAGCGACAAAGACGAATGTTCAATATGTACAAAAGTAAACGCGGTGCTCACTTCAACCGCTTTTAAATTCCATGCTTGCTGAGCAAAAAGGGTCAGTATTTCCTGACTAATACCAATCCTATCTGTTGACTGAATTTTTACGCGCACACCAACCCCTTTGTAATAATAATAGTACATGTAATATTATTATTACATTAGCACTAAACTTATTGATAATGCCAGTAAATAGGGCTATTCAATGTTTCTCAATTAACGATTCACCTTTACTTACAAACAACCTGTAATAAAAATATTACAGTGAATTACAAAAGAAAGCAAATAAAAACCTAACACATTGAAATTATTATAAAAATAAAGAGTGGCAATCATATTGCAATACAAAGTATTACAGAGCAATAAGTTTACGTAAACTAACCAATTCCTAATAATCAACACTACGCTTAAGGGAAAAAATGACTAAAAATAAAAAAAGCCACTTCAATAGTAAATCTATCGAAACACAAGCCATTCATTCAGGCCGCATTAATGATGAACAATTTGGCTCATTAGCAACACCGCTTTATCAAACATCAACGTTTATTTTTGATGATGCGCAACAAGGTGCCGATCGTTTTGCTGGTGAAAGTGAAGGTTTTATTTATACACGTTTAGGTAACCCAACTACTCGCCAGTTAGAAATGCGGGTAGCGGCAATGGAAGGCATGGAAGATGCCGCAGCAACAGCAACAGGTATGGCTGCGGTTTCTGCTGCCTTGTTAACCAATTTGCAAGCAGGTGATCACCTCATTTCTTCAAAAGCCGTTTATGGTTGTTCGTTCGCCTTAATGAATCATATGCTGAAAAAGTTTGGTATTGAGGTGACTTTTGTTGATATGACCGAGCCCGAAAACATAAACGCCGCCGTTCAAGAAAACACTAAACTGATCTTTTTAGAAACGCCAATCAACCCGAATTTAGTTGTATTAGATCTAGAAAAAATTTGTGCAATTGCCCAAAAAAATAAATTGCTGTCTATCGTTGATAACACCTTCTTAACGCCTGTTTTACAACAACCAGCAAAATTTGGCGCTGACATTGTGGTTCACAGTGCTACTAAGTATTTAAATGGTCATGGCGATGTTGTAGCTGGCGTTGTTTGTGGCAGCAGTGAAATGATTAGCACTATTAAATTAACCACCTTAAAAGATATTGGCGCTACCATGAGCCCGCATGATGCTTGGTTGATTATGCGTGGTATTAAAACATTACCTATTAGAATGGAGCGTCATTGTAACAACGCACAAAAAGTAGCTGAATTTTTAGAACAACACGAAGCCGTTAGCCAAGTGTATTATCCGGGGTTAAAATCTCACCCTGGTCATCAGTTTATCGGTACGCAAATGAAGGCCGCTGGTGGTGTAATCGCTTTTGAACTAAACACTGATTTAAAAGGTGGGGCTGATTTTATTAATAGCATGCAACTATTTTCTATTGCAGTGAGTTTAGGTGATGCAGAGTCATTAATTCAACATCCTGCTTCAATGACTCACTCGCCATATGCACCTGAAGAGCGTGCAGCAGCGGGCATTACTGATTCATTAATCAGAATATCAGTGGGTTTAGAGCATGTTGATGATATTATTGCTGATTTACGTCAAGCGCTTACAAAAGTAACAATGCATGAAGTAAAAAAAATAGCGATGAAAAAGACTGCTAATGCAGCCTAGTAGATTATTACTTAATAGGTAATTACACAAAATCTGTTACAGGCTTTAATAGAAAGGTGCCTATTTAGTGAATTTACAAGGACCCTAAAATAACAGAGAGTTTTGGTAATAACTTCTCTTTTAAAGTCACTAAATCTTCATCTGAATAAGGGGTTAACGGCTGTTGACCCCAAATGGGTTTAGGCCAGCTGCAATCTGTTTTATATCGTACAACATGATGTACATGTAATTGCTCCACAACATTACCTAGCGCAGCCACATTCATTTTTTCACCGTCAAACACTTGCATTAGCAACTCACTGAGCAAGCTTGACTCATTCAATAATTGTTGTTGCTGCGGCCAATCTAACTGATAAATATCGGTAATATCATTTACTTGGGGAACAAGAATAAACCAAGGATAAGCACTATCATTACACAATAATAATTTGCATAACGGAAAATCGGCCAATTCAAAACAATCTTTGGCTAATTGTGAATGTAAACTAAATGACGCTGATGCTGCTGTTCTTTCTGACATTTTTGCTTGTTCTGACATTGCTAATTCCTCTGACACAGTGACTTCCTTTGACATAGCTACTTTCGCTAATATAATGACTATCTTTTGTTCTTTCTGCCCCTGCCCCGCGCTAACTTTTTAGCTTCACGGGCGGCAATTTTTTTCGCTTCTTCTTCTGCAAAATAGGCATTCTCTTTTTCTATATTTTCAGGCATTTCAAAGGTGATAGCGCCAAGTGTTTTGTCTCTGATCTCATTAATTAAAATCACCGCAGCTTTATGCATGTCAACACGACCACCACTTTTAACGCAGCTACGTTTTCTGCCAATAGCTTCAATTAAATCTTCTTCGTGCATTGGGCACTCATCCAGTTTGTAACGCTCCATCAAACGCTCTGGATAAAATTTAATTAAATATTCTGCCGCAAAATAAGCGATGTCATCATGATCAAAAGCGGTATCTTTAACTGCGCCAGAAACCGCTAAACGATAGCCACTATTTTCATTAGCAATTTTTGGCCATAACATACCCGGTGTGTCAAAAAGGTATAAACCTTCTTCTAAGCGAATTCGCTGCTGCCCCTTAGTTACCGCAGGTTCGTTACCTACTTTTGCTTTAGCTTTTCCCACTAAGGTATTAATTAACGTTGATTTCCCTACATTAGGAATACCCATAATTACAGCATTAATTTGTTTACCTTCTTCATTTTTACTCGGCACTAATTTTTTAATTAAAGCAGGGATCATTTTTGCGATTGAAGTGTTTTCAGTGGTTAAAGCAATGGCTTTTACATTGTGTTGAGACTCTAAATATTCTAACCAAACTTGCGTTTTTTCTGGATCAGCCAAATCACTTTTATTAAGAATTTTAATAAGTGGCTTATCACCTCTTATTTCAGTGATCATTGGATTTTCACTACTAAATGGTAAGCGGGCATCACACACTTCTATTACCACATCAATTTGTGGCAAAATTTCTTTAATTTCTTTTTGCGCTTTGTGCATATGACCGGGAAACCAGTTAATTGCCATGAAAATTCCTAAGGGTTAGCAAAATTTGAGAAGTGGATTTTAGCAAGGTTTAGCTTGGGTACAAAGATTATTCGAAAACTAAACTAAAAACTGTGCTCAAAAATTAAACTTTTTCATTTCGATGCCGATAAATTATACAAGAGTGAAAAACGTAAAGGATAAACTCAAGATCAATCGATTATTCTTCTTGTGTATAAATATAAACTCAATGAAATATATAAATGATTTTGCTTATTCCAGTCATATTGCGCAAACAAAACAAATGGCTAAAGATAAAAAACAGAGAAACAAATATCGCCAAACAGCATTATCTAATAATAGCAATATAGATGATGATCAAGGCTCAGATGATGCGCATGAAGAACTATTAGAGGATTTACCTTTAATAGAAGAAGAAAATGATCGTCGTGCTGGTAGTGATCGGCGCAAAAACCAGCAAGAACGAGGTCGCTATGTTGAATCTCGCCTCAAAAAAAACCGTCGTTACAAAAAAGAATTGTTCCTAATAATCTAGTTACGCTAATAACGCTTTTTTTCTAGCTAAAAATGAATATTTTATTGATAATAGCAATCAATATTATTAATAAAAATAAAGACAATCGTTTTATGAGTAAGAAATTTTATGTGGTTTGGAAAGGCGCTAAAACAGGTGTTTTTTCAACGTGGGGCGAAGTACAAAGTCACACCCAGGGGCGTGCTGATGCTCAGTTTATGGGCTTTCCCTCAAAATTAGAGGCTGAAACAGCGTTTGCCTCTACCTATACCAAAGCCTTAATGAAGCGTTCTTTAGTAAACAAAAGCAGCGCTAGTAATAATGCTAGGTCGAGTAATAATGTTAGTACTAAAAAAACCTCATCTACAAAATCCTTATCTAATAGCGATAATCACGCTTGTGCTAAAGTAACGGCTGAAATACAAATATATTGCGATGGTGCTTGCTCACCAAATCCGGGTAAGTCTGGCACAGGTTTAGCGCTTTATCAGCAAGGTAAAATCAGCTCTCTTTATTATGGTTTATATCAGCCAAATGGTACAAACAATACAGCAGAGTTGAATGGCTTACTCTATTCTTTCAAATTAGCAAAAAAACACTTGGGAGAAGTTGATCAAGTTCAAATACTCTCTGACTCAAAATACTCTATAGATTGCATTACCAAATGGGCTAAAGGTTGGCAAGCAAAGGGTTGGACCCGCGGTAAAGGTGAGGAAATAAAAAACCTCGACTTGATTAAGGAATGTTTTTCACTTTATCAAGAAATTAAGCAACAATTAATCATCAGCCATGTAAAAGGCCATGCCAATATTGAAGGTAATGAGTTATCAGATCGCATGGCGGTGTTAGCTAGAGTACAACAACAAGAGCCGCTGATAAAATACCAAGGTGAACTTGATGTTAAAGCTATTTTAGCGCTGGAATCAGGTTAATCATGGCTGTTATTTTATTAATCATAGTACTTATTGTTGTCTCAGCTGTCATACTAACAAAACAATTTAATTTGCCTCGAAATATCAGTTTGCTTTTTATGGCACAGCCTTTAATTATGAGCTCTGCGCCAATCATCGTGTTCATTGGTGGATTACTAGCAAGTGAACTAACAACCAATGCTTCACTTGCCACTTTACCTATTAGCTTGATGATTTTAGGCGTAGCTGCTGGCTCTATTCCTGCCGCAGCTATTGCTAAATTTAAAGGGCGAAAGTTTGCATTCTTTAGCGGTTTTAGCTGCCTTCTTATTGCCTCATTGTTAGCGATTATATCGACTAAATTAGCCTCTTTTGAATTGTTCACCTTGGCAAGTTTTTTATTTGGTTTTGGAGGTGCTTTCACACAACAACTTAGATTTGCTGCCATAGAAAGTACGGATAACGAAGCTGACATCCCCAAAATTTTAGCTATCTTAATGTTAAGCGGTGTGTTTGCTGCTTTTTTAGGCCCTGAAATAGCGCTAACCGCTAAAGAATGGCTTAGCTCTCCCCATGGTTATGCGGGTTCATTTCTTCTATTGGCTTTTTTTATTGGCTTAGCAGCACTGGTTATGGTGTTTTTTAAAGAGCCAGAAATAAAAGAAGTATCTAGTACTGGTGCAGCAAGACCATTGCCAGTAATAATTAAACAGCCTATCTTTCTTATTGCTATTTGCACTGCCACCATAGGTTTTGCCTTAATGAGTTACTTGATGACCGCAACTCCCCTTAGTATGCATAATATGCAAGGCCATAGTTTGGTAGAAACTAAGTGGGTGATACAAAGCCATATTGCCGCAATGTATCTTCCTTCGCTGTTAACGCCTTGGCTAGTGAAAAAGATTGCTCTCAAAGGGTTGTTAATAATCGGCAGTGTTATTTATATTGTTGTTGCGTTGATCGCTTTTTCTGGTCAAGAAGTGCTGCATTATTGGTGGGCATTAATATTGCTGGGCATCGGTTGGAATTTTTTATTCTTAACGGGCACGTCATTATTACCGCAAAGTTATAGCGCTTGTGAACGACATAAAGTACAAGCAACAAACGACTTTGTTTTATTTGGCTTTCAGGCTTTTGCATCACTAATGGCTGGTTGGGTATTATTTGCTGGCGGTTGGAACTCTGTGGTACTAACTAGCCTGCCCTTCATTGTCGCCTTATTTATTGTTAATGTAATATACTTGCGCTATGAAAAAAGGCAGCGAACACAAAATTGTAACCGATGAAGGCTACCAAGTTCAAAAAGATATAAACAGTCTTTAGAATGCTAAACAAATCACTTTTTCAACATTGATTTCAGATCAGCAAAAGGATTGTAGGTCGCGGTATCTTGATTAGTATCGCCTGCTTTTATCTCAGTTTGATAGCTTGCATGGTCAGTGTACTTAGCATGTTCGTTATCATGACAATATATGCATAACAATTCCCAATTGCTACCATTATTAGGATTATTGGTGTGATCGTGATCCATATGGTGCACCGTCAATTCTTTAATATTTGAATAAACAAACTCACGAGCACAACGACCACATACCCAAGGAAACAGTTTTAAAGCACGATCACGATACCCTTGTTCTTTTTGTTTATAGTTAGCGCTAGCACCACTTTTGTTTGCTGAGATAAGTTCTGAAGACATAATTAACATTTATAAAAAGAAAATATTACATTATTCTATTGCTAACCAGTTTCCTTAGCAATAACTCAATACAAAAAGTACATTTTACGCAGCATTTTAATATAAATAGGCAACTATAAAACGACTTTTTAAATACCACAAACCAAGCAGTTTACTATATATATATTATTTTTTTGACGATTATCAATTCAAGTATTGACTTGGATCATGATGATATTAGCTGAATTTTTGCTATATTAGTAAAGTTATCTATAGAATAATTTATAGCACTAACTCTGGATGAGGGATGTGCGGCTTTGATATTGAAATGAAAAGAATTTTTCCTATCAGGAAAATTAATTCACTTTATTAAGTATGGATATACCTCATGGAAGCTGGCTCTCGTAAAATACTCTTTTTTTCACTATCCGTAACGTTGTTCACCATAGCGATCGTTTACTATACATTCCACACTGGACGCAATATAGCAGAACGCCACTCTCCTTTAGTTGGTGCTGCGATGGAAATTAAGCTTGAAGCGACCACGGCACATTTGTGGTTTGAAGAGGTTATGAGTGGCGACCGAACTGTTCATATTGAAGAGATATGGGCCCACCTTGACCAATCACAATGGTATGCTCAAGCAATGCTTGACGGTGGCACTAACGAGAAAGGCGTCTTCCTAGCCCTAAGCGACCCCGATTTACGACTCCAAATTGAAGAAACAATAGACGGTCTTCATCACTTTCGCCAAATTGCACAAAAACGCTGGGCATCACAGTCAACATCTAGTATAGGTTCTGATATCGACCAACAATTTGATCTCGCCTTTTTAAAGTTTAATATTTCTGCTGATAATGTTGAGCGCGCCTTACAAAAGGCAATAGCAGAAGACTTACAAACGTTTAAATTTACACAACGATTATTAATCGCCCTTATTATTATATTGGGGTTCGTCATAGGTGGCTTATTACTTCGCAACAACACAAGTAAAATCAAAGACATAGAAGCACTAAAGTTGAGTGAAGAAAATGTTAGCAAATCTCAGAATCAGCTTCTTAATGTCATTAATGGCGCAAAGCTGGGTTATTGGGACTGGAATTATCAAACTGGCGAGGATGTTGTTAATGATGAATGGTTGTCAATGCTTGGTCTATCACGACAAGATTTTACAGATCATATTCGTGAATGGGAGGATCGTATTCATCCCAAAGACAAAGAGTTTATAAAAAGAACTGTTCAAAAGCATATTCAGTCTGGAAAAGATTTTGTTGTAGAATTTAGAATGAAGCATGCTGATGGCAGATGGATATGGATTCAAGGCTCTGGCTCTGTTGTTGAGTACGATGAACACACCCACGAACCTCTTCGGCTTTGTGGAACACATCAAGATATTACTGAGCGAAAACTTGCTGAACTACGTGATAAATCCCGCACTCATGTATTAGAACGCCTTACAAGTGGCGAGCTATTACCGGTAACTCTAAAAGCCATTGTACGTGGTGTCGAGCAAGAAAACCCAGCTATGCTATGTAGCATTTTATTACTAGACGATACTGGCAAATATTTATTGAGTGGCGCAGCACCCAGCCTTCCTGATTTTTATAACGAAGCGATTCATGGCATTGAGATTGGTGTAGGGTTTGGCTCCTGCGGAACAGCAGCTTTTACTAATGAACGTGTTATTGTTGATGATATTCAGACCCACCCTTACTGGGAGTCATATAAAGAGTTGGCAAATAAAGCAGCATTGGGCGCTTGCTGGTCTGAACCAATACGTTCCACAAAAGGTAAAGTACTTGGTACCTTCACCATCTATCATCACGATACGCATCAGCCAACAGTCGCTAATCTTACCTTAATTGAGCAGACAGCCTACTTAGCGAGTATTGCTATTGAGCGAGAACAGAGTAATTTAACATTAAATAGCAATGAGTTGCGCTTTCATCAATTGCTTCAGTCTATCCCTTCAGTTGCCGTACAAGGCTACGACTATGAGGGTAAGACACGCTACTGGAATAAAGCTTCCGAGAATCTATATGGATACAGTGCTGATGAAGCATTAGGCCAGAGTCTGTATGATTTAATTATCCCGCCAGCGATGCACGCCTGCGTGCGAGGTGCGATGCAGCAGATGTTTGAATCTGAACAGCCTATTCCCTCTAGTGAGCTCACATTAATGACTAAGGATGGGACAGCGGTTAGTGTGTTTTCCAGCCATGCCTATGTTCATGTTCCTGGACAGTCACCTGAAATGTTTTGTATCGATGTTGATTTAACCGAACGTAAACAAGCCGAAGAAAAACTCAAGCTTGCCGCTAATGTATTCTCTCACGCCCGTGAAGGCATCATGATAACCGACGCTAAAGGTATCATTATTGATGTAAATGATACTTTTACTGCTACAGCGGGCTATAGCCGTGAAGAGGCTATCGGACAAAACCCACGCATTCTCAAATCAGGTAGGCAATCACCCGACTTTTATGTCGACATGTGGCAAGTGTTACTGGAAAAAGGATTTTGGTCTGGCGAAGTATGGAACCGCCGTAAAAATGGTGAAGTATATGCTGAAATGCTCAACATTAGTTCAGTCAAAGAGGTTAGTGGTAAAATAATCAACTATGTTGCATTATTTACTGATATTACCTTGATGAAAGAGCACGAGGGTCAATTAGAACGTATTGCCCATTACGACTTACTGACCAATCTACCAAATCGTGTATTATTAGCAGATCGATTATCTCAAGCCATGTTGCAGTGCAGCCGTCACGCACAGTCACTCGCCGTCGTATTCCTAGATTTAGATGGTTTTAAACACGTTAACGATGCCTATGGGCATGATGTAGGTGATGAACTGCTGATTGCACTCTCAATTCGTATGAAAGAGGCTTTACGTGAGGGAGATACCTTATCCCGTATTGGCGGTGATGAATTTGTGGCGGTATTAACCGACTTAACTGCAGTTGAAGATTGTGAGCCTGTATTAGAGCGATTCTTATTGGCAACGTCAGAGCCCGTCACAATCGGTGATGTGGTAGTGAATGTATCAGCCAGTATTGGCGTCACCCTTTACCCTCAAGATAGTGTGAATGCCGACCAGCTTATGCGCCATGCTGATCAAGCCATGTATGTGGCTAAACAATCGGGTAAGAATCGTTATCACTTATTTGATACGGCTCAAGATGATGCGGTTAAAGTGCAACGGGAAAGCCTAGAGGCTATTCGCAGCGCATTAGATAATCATCAATTTGTGCTTCATTATCAGCCTAAGGTTAATATGAAAACAGGTGCAGTGACGGGTGTTGAGGCGCTTATTCGCTGGCAGCATCCAGAACGAGGGCTATTACATCCAATCGAGTTCTTGCCTGTCATTGAAAATAACCCCATGAGTATCGAGATGGGTGAATGGGTTATTGACAGTACACTGACACAAATCAGCCAATGGCAAGCAATGGGGCTTAATCTACCTGTAAGCACTAGCGTAAACATTGCCGCAGTACAAATACAGCAGCCTGACTTTACGCAAAGGCTAACGTCGCTGCTAGCAGCACATCCCAGTGTTGAACCCAACTATTTAGAACTAGAGGTGCTGGAAACAAGTGCCTTGGATGATATACATCATGTATCAAAAACCATGAATGACTGTATGGCGCTGGGGGTGAACTTTGCCCTAGATGATTTTGGCACAGGCTATTCGTCCCTGACTTATCTTAGACGATTACCAGCAAACTTAATAAAGATAGACCAGAGCTTTGTGCGAAACATGTTGCATGACGCTGATGATTTGGCCATTGTTGAAAGCGTGATAGCCTTAGCTAAATCATTCAAACGTGACGTGATTGCTGAAGGCGTTGAAACGATTGAACACGGCACTGCACTATTACAGCTTGGATGTGAATTAGCACAAGGTTATGCCATTGCCAAACCCATGCCGGCCAGTGATATTCCAGCGTGGGTTATTGATTGGAAGCCTAATGTTAATTGGCAAACCTGAATATACGATAGGACTACTTGAAATCCATCGACTTTACATTCATGCCGATTTTCTAGCTTCCTTCGTGGTATCAACTATAGTGCAACTTGCATTAACAAAGGTTCTATCACCTATGGCAATGCTTTCGAAAGGTATTATTCATAAATCTATAAAATCAATGAAGTACTGCTTTTATTGGTAACCCTTTACATATTTCAGCTTCTGCTATCAAAATTTCTTCTAATCGCTGATCAACTTCCGACTTATCAAAATAATCATACGCTAGCTCAACAAACAAGTTTTTGTGCTTTTCTTCTGATTTTGCAATGGCAACGTACAAGTCTTTATCTTTCCCTTCAGGCAGCGCCTCTGAAACTAACCAAAATTTTTCATAGCCTCGGGCTTCAATGACTGCGGCCACTAATAATCGATCCAGTAAGAATAAATTAGTGCCATTACGAAAAAGTGCACGAATTTGTGTGATGTATGGGTCTTTTTTGTCTTGCCCTAAGGTAACATCGCGGACAACAAGTAATTTTAATACTTGCTTAAAATGAATCAATTCTTCAATGGCTAAATCGGTCATAGCGCGCACTAATTTTGCTTTATCAGGATAATGAGACAACATTGCCATTGCCATGCCTGAAGCTTTTTTTTCAGCGGCTGCATGGTCTTGTAAAAAGCTTGGGAAATCAGCCATAACAGCATCTGTCCATGCTTGGGTGGTGTTAAACTTTAATTCAAACATAAGGTGTATTTCTAAGGTTAAATAATTGAAATGGATTTTACAGGTCAAACTGCCATTAATAAAGTGTCTTATCAATACGCCCTTTGTTGGTTGATTCTATTTTTAAGACATTATTAATATCTTGCCATGCTTTGACTTTACCGCCGATATTGATTTTTTCAAAGCCATTAGCTCTACCTTGTTCTGGTGAAATATCTAAAAAGGCTAACAGTTGTTGATAACTTTCTGCTTCACTAACATCGATAGTCAATAAATCGTTTGCTCGGTTTTGAAAATAATCATAAACGTCTTGTTGATGACGTTGATAACACTGAAATAAAAAATCATCTTGAGCAATATTTTCAGCGATTAAAGGCGAAAAAACCTCATTATAACAACGTTTTAAATGAGGATTAAAACCACCATCACTACGCTGCAAGTTTACAATCATTCGTTGCAACAATTGTTTTATTGAGGGTAACCAATACTCTTTCTCGCGCGATAAGTAAATAAACTTGCTGTTTGGAAAATGTTCATCAAGTTTTTTATAATCACAAAACACCGGTGTATCCGCAATGACTTGTGCTTCACTAAAAGCCTGTTCAGTATAAGCATTATGAGCTGTTTTAAAGCCTAACCCTAACATAGCCAAGCAAACACTGGTGGTAGCCGTTCTCGGCAAACCGATAATAAATATTTTATTAATTGTCACTCGCTATTCCAATTCTTATTAATTAAAAACACGCCTGTCATTATTCTTGAAAAATCATAAACATTCTAAAAAAATCTAAATAAGCCCATGATTTAACGCGACTAATACTGCCCTCGTTCTATCTCTAGTATTTAACTTAGCTAAGATATTAGAAACATGATTTTTCACCGTTCCTTGCGCAAGAAAAATACTTTGTGCAATCTCTTTATTTGAAAAACCACCCGCCATTAATTTTAATATTTGTAATTCTTTCCCTGATAATTTTTCAGTTAAAGAACTAATATCAATGCCTTTATTTAATTGTTTCATCACCACAGGCTCAGCAACAAAGCCACCATCAGCTAAGGTTTCAATGGCACTAACCAGTTTATCAAGTGATACGTCTTTCAATAAAAAGCCATTCGCGCCAGCTTGTAAGCTTTGCATAAATAATTCGCTATCATCAAAGGTAGTTAACATTAATATTGGCAGATTATTACCCTGAGCTCTTAAGTGCTTAACCAATTCAATACCGTTCATTTTAGGCATGCGAATGTCAAGTAACAATACATCTGGCTGTTGCGCTATATACTCTAAAGCATGTTCACCATTGGTTGCTTGCCAAAGCACTTCAATTTTGTCACTTAACGACAATAAACCAGCGATACCTTGACGAACTAAGTCTTGATCATCAACCAGTGCAACTTTTATTGCTTGTAAACACCCATCAGTCATAACAATCTTCCACCTCTATTTTTAGGATATGGCCATTGATACTCGACAACAATTTAACCTCACCATTAAATTCAGCAAGCCTTTCTTGCATGCCAGTTAACCCACTACCAAAAGTAATATCAACATCACTACGACCATTATCTTTTAATGTTATTTGAAGTTTCTCATCAATTAATTGAAAATTTAAAATAAATTCAGTTGCTTTACCATGACGTAAGGCGTTGCTGATCCCTTCTTGTAAACAAAAAATCAATTGCTGCTTTAGTGATAATGAGTTGATATTAGGCTCGTTTTCTATTTTTATATGACAATTTGGTAGCTGCTCAACTAAGCTTGTTAAAGTAGCTATTAAATCAAACTGTTCCTCATTGCGCATCTCTTTAACTACTTCTCGTACATTCGTTAATAAGGTTTTCGCTTGTTTTAAATTTTCTTTTAACCGTGGTTTATAGTCATCAGGCACCTTATGATAACTGACCTCTAAATTTAACGATAATGCCGTAAGTTGATGGCCTATAACATCATGCAAGTCTCTCGATATTCTTAACCGTTCTTTTCGTTGAGACGTTTCTTTTAACATAAAACGAGTCGCCAGAAGCTCTTGGTTTATTGCTGCCAACTCTTCTTTCGCTTTTTGTTCCCGCTGAATGCTTTCAATGGCTGAAAAACCAAAAACTTGTAGCATAAAATAAATGATGACATGAAAGAAGGTATCAATAAAACGATGTTCCACCTCGATAAAAAAATGTACTGCAGTTATTGTGATCATCACGGCCATGGCTTGCCTGCGCGAGAACATTGCAGGTAATTGAGTGGCAATCAACACCAATAAAATTTCTACTAGATTATAATGACCAAATTTTATTAACCCTAAGACTAGAATAATTTGAATAAACAGAATGATTTTTTTTCGTATTAAATCAGTAGGATTTTTTGATGTTATTGAGATAAAAAACAGTAAATAGAAACAACAAAGGGCAATAAGTTTAAGAGTGAATTCGGTACCGTCGTTTATATTAACTAGTGATAAATAAGTAATAATTGACCAAGTTAAAAAACCTGAAAAATGGAGTAACCAATCTTTTTTTAAATGTTCTGGGTAGTAAAATTTTAGCATAGCTACAACTCTCTATGTTTATAAAAGTACACAAGCTCTTTTTATTTTATTTTATTTTATTTTATTTTATTTTTAATCCTGTAAATAATCATGAGTTATGCACTTTTTCAATAGATTGATATTAAAACAAATCCACTTCAATTATTGTATTATTTTTAACGATGAATTTTGCTTCTTTATATTTTGGTGTACCAAACATGCCAACATTATTGCTAAAACCATAGCCCTCTTTTGGAATACCCATTATATTGCGGTCTAACTCAGTATTATCATTTTCATCTTGGTACATTTTTACAGCATACTCTCCGTCTACTAAATCTTTAAAGACCACAGACTCCATTTTATTGTCAGCTTTTACTTTTGTTGCTTTTACTGATTTCCCCTCATTATAATTTTCTTTTCCTGTAAATAAAGCAACTAATACGTGCCCTTTCCCTTGTTCTATATCACTAATGTTTATGGTTAGGTCTGCGGCATTTGCATGTTGACTCAATAAAATTATCATTGATAACGAGCCAATTATTGACATCGCTATACTGATTGCTGAAAAACTGATTGCTTTTTTAACTAACATAATAAAATCCTATTTAATGGTTGGGTAAGTCGTTAACTTGATAAATAGTTTATGTTTTTCGCCAATTGAAAACAGGTGCCAAAAGTCATGAATTTAAAAATATAAAATCACATGACTATTAGCATTCCTATCTAAGAGTCTCGCAACGCTAAGGTTACCGATAAGCGCATTGCCTTTATCGCTGGTAACATTCCTCCTAGTAAACCTATCACGATCGAAAACAGTAATGTTTGCCCAATTATTTTTGCTGTCATCTCAAAATTAAACATCATTTGACTTAAGCTATTGGCATTTTGTGTTGCCGCTGTCCAACCGTCAAAAAGTAAATATAAAGGCAATATTCCCAATACGGCTCCTGCAATAGCTAACAACAACGCTTCACTAATTATTGCACTTGAAATAGCCATAGGACTAAAACCCATCGCCTTTTGGGTCGCTATTTCTTTACTTCGCGCAGCAATGGCGGCATACATTGTATTTAACGCCGCAATTATCGCACCAAACGCCATAACAATGGCAACAGGAAAGCCAACCCAACGAATTAATCGCGTTAAGCTTTTACCTTGCTCTGCAAAAAATTGTTTTTCTTCGATAATGCGAACATTAAGCCTTGGATCGGCTTGCCACTGTTGGTTAAGTGTTGCCAAATCAGTATTATTTTTAACCGCTAAGCGTACCGATTGAACAGTTGTTCCTCGTTGGTAATCACTTTGTACTACGCCAATATCAGCCCACAATTCTGATTCAAAAACACTATTGTTATCAGAAAATACTCCTGCAATTTTCCATTGTGTACCACCCAGTGTTAGCAATGAACCAACGGTTAATTCAGGCATACGTCTCGCAATAGCTTGCCCGATAATCAATTCTCTTAAACCCGTTTTAAATTTATTGCCTGATATCATGTGAAAATTAGGACGAAAACGGAAAGTATTATCACTGATCCCTCTAAGAGCCAAACTTTGCGACTCTTCAGCGCCATTGACCTGCGTTGTTTTATACTCTGCATTGACAAACATTTCCGCAGAAAAAATAGATTTATCATTTTGATCACGAACCACTTGTTGATGATTTTTCAATAAATTCACTTCCATGGGAAACATCACACTTTGTAATTCAGAAACCGCTCCAGCTCTCATCACCAAAACGGTGTTGTCTAACCCAGTTCGCGCTAATGTTTTCATCATTCCTTCAGTCATTGCCAACACACTCAAAATAACAGCAGATACACAGGCGATACTCAAAATAGTGACAAAAGAGCTGATTATTCGTTTAGGAAAGGCTTTAAAATTAATAAGTATTAACGCCGAGGCTTGTTTAACTTGATTAGAATAACTCATGCAATTCCTCCTAACGTTTTACTTATAGATAATCGTTTTATTGAAATAGCAGGGAAAAAACTACACAGAGCCGCTGCAATAAAGGTAATAGCAATAACATTAAGATAATGAGTGGGTGTAATGGCAATCCCCGGTAAAAAATCAGCAAACTGCACACTAATTTCATTCATTAATGCCACCGCTAATAAACACCCTGATACCGCGCCAAGCATAAGTAATAATAGTGACTCTAAATACACTTGAAAAATAAGCATCGCTGATGAAAACCCTAATGCTTTCATCATCGCACTTTCGTTTAAACGCTCCCGATTAGTTTGTAGCATAGTATTGCAAACAATTAATAGTAAAGTAAAAAATACCGCGACTAACACAACCTTTATAACCATTGCCATATCTACAAATTGTTGGGCTTGTTCTTTAATAAAAACTTGCTCGGTCGTCGTTCTTGTTGATGCATTTGAATTAGCAAATAAAGCATCTATTGATTTTGACACCACATCAACATCAGCATGCTCATTTATTCCTGTCGATAACCAACTGACCATATAACCTGCATATGCTCTGGCTTCATCAAAGTATGCATGCTGAAAGAACACACGCTCCTGATCAACTGAACTATCGGTAACTTGATAAATACCACTAACAGTAAATTCCCAGCTAAAACTGCCTTCTTTGTTCATCCATATGGATGAACTAAGGGGGATTTTGTCGCCAACTTTCCAACCAAATTCATCAGCAATCTTTTGCCCTACAATTAACCCTGTACGCGTTTTTTTCCATTGTTCTAGCTGTTGTGACGTAATTAAAAACTCATCAAACAACTCAAAATAATTTTCATTGGAAACCGCTGTCATGGCTAATTGATTCTTTTCATTTTGGAAAAAACCACCAAACCATGAAGCATAAGTTACGTGTTCAACGCCCTCAAGTGCAGCCATTTTTTGCTGATAATTAATGGGGAGTGAACGAGTCATTGATATTTTATGATTGGTCATTAAGCGATATTGATTGTTACCACTGACATTGACATTTAAGGCATGATTAACAGCCGCTAACGAGGTAAATAGAAAAAAGGCTATTATCACGGATAAAGCGGTTAAGATGAAACGACTTTTTTTACGTAGGCTATTTCGCCACACTAAAATGAGCATAGTCATTATTGGTCTCCTCCACTTTCGTACTTTTCTACCTGCACGCTTTCTATCTGTTTACTTTCTATTGGATTATGGTCTTCAATGTACTGCTCAAGATTAATCACTCTGCTAGCATAATCCGTTGCCTTTAAATCATGAGTTACCATCACTATTGTTTTACCAAAATCTTTATTTAGTGTGGTTAATAACGCTAAAATTTCATTGGCGGTCTTCCTATCTAAATTCCCTGTTGGCTCATCACATAGTAAAATTTTAGGATCAGTAACAATAGCTCGGGCAATAGCAACGCGTTGTTCTTGCCCGCCAGATAATTCTTTTGGTAAATGTGATGCCCTATTTGCCATACCGACAAGTTCAAGAGCTACCTTGGCGTGATGCTTGCTTTGACTTGAATTAAGTGGTGTTAATGCCAACGGTAATTCCACATTCGCCTGCGCACTAATCACAGGGAGCAAATGATGAGATTGAAAAATAAAGCCAATATTTTCTGCTCGCCAACGGGTTAGTTGTCGTTCAGACAAGTTATCAATTCGTGCATTATTGATGATCACTTGACCAGAGGTTGGCTTGTCTAACCCTCCCATCATATGTAATAAGGTACTCTTACCTAAACCTGATGGTCCCATCAATGCGACAAACTCACCTTGCTTAATGGTTAAATTAAAATCCTTCAATACTTCAACGTTATTTTTTCCTTTGCTGTATATTTTATTAATCTGCTTTAATTCAATACTGTTTATCGTTTCCATTACTGTATCCTTATTTTTTCGGCTATATATTGCTAAAGTGCTGTTAAAGAGCTGCTAAAATGGGTTTATCTAAAAAGCTCACTTTCACGCCCATATCAGGAAGTATTCGTGGATCAATTTCTAATAATCTCACTCGCACTTTTATACTGGCTTTCTGTCTGTCCGCAGTTGGGATTATGGCGATCACTTCGCTATTGATTTTCCATTGTGGATAAGCATCTAACGTTGCAATGACTTGTTGTTTTGAATAAACACGATTGATATAGCTTTCTCCCACTTCTACTTCTATCTCTAATGACTTCATATCAACTATAGTGCCAACGCCCGTTCGAATGGTTCCTCCACCATTACCACCTGCTGAGATTAACTCACCCACTTGCGCATTTTTGCTAATCACCACACCGTTAAATGGGGCTCTAATTTTATGTTGCTCTAATTGATATAACGCCAATTCTGCTCGTTGTTGGGCAAGTTCAACTAGTGCTAGGCGATTCTTTATCTGCGCACTAAGTTGCTCGGTTTCTAATTGACTGTCTTCACTAAGCTCAATACTAATGAGTTTATTTATGACTAACTGCTTGCGACGCTCAGATTTTTGCAAAGCAAATTTTTGTAAAACTAACGTTTCTTGATAACGAGCTTGTTGTGCCGCCAGATCAGCGAGCGCTAATTGATAAGATATTTGTGCTTCTTTATCTTCTAATTCAGCCAGAATTTGTGATTTTTTAACCTCAATACCTTCTTCAATATTGAGCTTTTCAAGCTTCCCTGTAACACGAGATGAAACCGTTGCAATACGACGTGCCACCACATGACCACTTGCATCTAATATACTTCTTTGTGAAATAATACGGTTTTGTTGAAAAATACTTTCTTGCTTAGTTGCTTTACTATCACTTGAACGGTGCTCATAAATATCTTTGTTATCAGCTTTGTTAAGTGATCCTTTGTTAAGTAAGGCTTTTTTGGAAGGAGTTAAACTAGCTTGTTCTATATTATTGCTATTGTTATTAGCACTAGATGTCGTATTAGCAAAGGGATATGGCCAAAACAGCGCTACGCTTGATACAATTAGCGAAGACACAATCACAATAAGCAAAGGGGATTTTGAAGATGAATTGTTCTGACTTCTATCAATCACTAATTGTTGTATTTGCTTTTCAGTTATCATGCTTTTCTCACTCTAGTTTTAATTTATAAATCTAGTGTAGAGAAATCGCTAACAAGTCAGCAGTGCCAAAAGTCACAGTTTCACTCTGATTTATTATTAATAAAAACTAAATACTTTAAAAGTAATTGAAAAAAAATTTTAACAAACCTTGTCTTGATAATGATCAATAAAAATCATCCAAACTCACTCATACTTATGGCTAATAGCTTACATTTATTTTAAGTGTTTTAATAATATTGCACTGAATACCCAAATTATTTCAAAGTGCTTGTTCAGTTTGAAATAGTTTGAGTATCTGTAAATCAAATAGGAATTTTCATGTTAACGAACTATGAAGAACGCGACAGTATCAATTGGGAAAATTATTTAAAATCAGGTAACCGAATATTTATTGGTTCGGGGGCCGCAGTGCCTAATGCATTAATTGACAATTTAATCGCCAACTCAAACAAGTTACACGACATTGAAACGGTACATATTTTAACCATGTCAGAAAATGTGTGGGCAAAGGCAGAGCATAAAGATCTTTTTAAAGTAAATAGTTTATTCATCGGTGGAAAAAATATTCGTGAAGCTATTGCTGAAGGACGTGGAGACTATACTCCTTGTTTTATTTCTGATATCCCGCGCCTTTTTAATGAAAACAGTTTACCACTTGATGCCGCATTAATCATGGTTAGCCCACCAGATCAATATGGCTATTGTTCTTTGGGTGTCAGTGTCGATATTGTGTCCTCTGCCGTTAAGGCTGCCAAATATGTTATTGCACAAATAAATCCTAAAATGCCCCGTACCAATGGACATAGTTTTGTTCATTTAAATCAAATTCATGCTTGGATAAATGTTGAGCAAGATCTACCGCAGATTATTCCACCTAAGTTTGACAGGCGCACTGAGCAAATAGGTCAATACGCTGCTATGTTGATAGAAAATGGCGCTACTTTACAAATAGGCATTGGCAAAATACCCGAAGCCGTTTTACGTTATTTAGCTAACCATAAAGATTTAGGTATTCATAGTGAAATGATCTCAGATGGCATTATTGATTTAATGCTAAAAGGTGTTATTAATAACCGTAAAAAAACCTTTCACAAGGGTAAAGCTGTGGTCACTTATTGTGTCGGTAGCCAAAAAGTATATGACTTTGTTGATGGTAATCCTCACATTGAATTTTATCCTTCAGAGCATGTTAACTCTCCCGTTAAAATTGCTAGAAACGACAACATGGTTTCCATTAATAGTGCCATAGAAGTTGATTTAACCGGGCAAGTTGTTTCAGACTCTATCGGTTATCAATTTTACAGCGGCATAGGCGGGCAAGTAGATTTCATCCGAGGCGCATCCTTAAGTAAAGGTGGAAAACCAATTATCGCTTTACCTTCAACGACAAAAGATGGCAAAATATCGCGCATTGTAGCGCATATTACTGAAGGCGGCGGTGTGGTTACTTCTCGTGGTCATGTGTCTTATGTTGTAACCGAATTTGGTATTGCCTCATTGCAAGGAAAAAGTATTCGAGAACGCGCATTAGAGCTTATTCGTATTGCTCATCCTAAGTTTCGAGAACAACTATTGGCTGATGTTCGTAAACATTACTGGGTGCCTGAGTATCAAGAAAGTTCACCTAGCTCGGTTCCTGAATTAGGTGATGTAGAGATGAAAAAATTCACCTTTGCAAATGTTAACTACATATTACGTCCACTATCCCCTTCAGATGAACGCAAGCTGCAAGAGTTCTTTTATTCGCATAATAAAGAAACGTTGATGATGCGATACAACCATCATATAGCGCAGATGACACGAGAAAAATCGTGTAACTTAGTTAGTGTTAATCAACACATAGATTTAGCCTTATGCTTTACCCGCAAAGATTATTTAGGCGAAGCAATACAAGCCGTTGCACGATATTATTATATTGAAAACATTAATTCTGGCGAAGTCGCTTTTGTTATTAAAGAAAGCCTACGTGGTCGTGGCATGGCCAGCACTTTGTTAGGTGAAATGATCGCTATTGCTAAAATTAGAAAACTTGATAGTTTAGTTGCCTGTGTACGTAGAGATAATGCATCTATGCTCAAAGTTTTTGAAAGATCAGGGTTTATTCGTCAACCAAGTGAAGATTTTGACGAAGTAAGTTTGAAACTAAGTTTAAATGAAGCTGAAGAAAAATTAGTAGTTGAATAATCAGTGGTTAAACAGCTTAAAGCTGTTAATCCACTAACAATTAAAGAGAAATATATGACTGTTGGAATAATTGGCCACTACCGCTGTGGCGACCATGATATGGGGGAACATCACCCTGAAAATGGCAAACGTTTAACCGCTATTTCAGATCAACTAATTCGTAGTGGTCTTGATTATGTTGTTCGCCAATTTAATGCTAAGCCTATAGATAAATCATTGATATCTTTAGCTCATACTCAAGAACACATCGACTTTGTTTTTGATAATGCACCAAACCAAGATGAAGAAAACTTTGCCGTCGGTGAAGATTCTGTCATGAATTCAAAAACATTAACTTCTATTTTGTTATCCGCTGGTGCTGCAATTGATGGCGTAGATTTAGTGATGGACAAAACACTTAGCAGTGCTTTTTGTGCTACTCGTCCACCAGGCCATCACGCCGAACATAATAAGGGAATGGGCTTTTGCTTTTTTAATAATATTGCTATTGCTGCAGCTTACGCTAGAGAAAAATATAAACTAAAACGAGTAGCAATTGTCGACTTTGATGTTCATCACGGCAATGGCACCGAAGATATTGTGAAAAACTATTTTCCTAACGTTGATAATACCAGTGATGGTGCTTATTTGTTCTGCTCTAGTTATCAATTTCCTTTTTATCCTTTTGATATTAAAGAAAGTAATACGCCGCCAATAATAAACACCCCACTTGCTGCAACAACTAAAGGGCCTGACTTTCGTAAAGCAATATCCGAACATTGGTTACCTGCTTTAAATAAATTTAAACCTGAAATGATTTTCATCTCAGCCGGTTTTGATGCGCATATAGAAGATGACATGTCACAAGTAAGCTTAACTGAAGCCGATTACCGTTGGGTTACAGATGAACTTAAAAATATAGCCCAAGAGCACGCAGAGGGGCGTATAGTGTCAGTACTTGAAGGTGGCTATAATTTAAGCGCCTTAGGTAGAAGCGTAGTTGCGCATATTAACGGTTTGATCGGCAATTAAAAATTAAAATCAATCATTAGTATGATCAAACTGGCATTACTGTTTTCTCATTTATCGAGGTATTATCGCTATGTTTTCATTAGAAGAACTAACACAAGCAAGTCAGTTAGTTCGTAGTGTTTTTGCTGCAACGCCTCAATATAACTGGCCTCAATTAAGTCAAGCTTGTGGCGGTGAAGTTTGGGTTAAACATGAAAACCATACCCCCACTACGGCTTTTAAAGTTCGTGGTGGCATTGTATTGATTGATGCACTAATGAAATCAGATAAGCCACCTAAAGGCTTAATTTCAGCAACTATTGGTAATCATGGACAAAGCTTAGCCTTTGCTGGAAAACGCGCAAAGTTGCCTGTTACTATTGTTGTACCTGAAGGAAATAACGAAGATCAAAATCGCGCAATACAATCTCATGGCGCTAATTTAGTTATTCATGGTCATGATTTTGAAGCCGCTCGTCAGCATAGCTTACAGCTTCAACATGAATTAGGATATCGCGCAGTTGCTCCTTTTGAGCGAGAACTAGTGCTTGGCGTTGCCACTTATGCGTTAGAGCTATTTAGCCATGTTGGCAACTTAGATACTGTTTACGTACCTATTGGAATGGGCTCTGGTATTGCTGGTTTAATTCACGTAAGGGATTTACTCGGCTTAAATACTAAAATAGTGGGTGTTGTGGCGATAGGCGCACCAACATTTGCCTTATCATTTGCCGCCGGAAAAATAATTAATACCGACCAAGCTCAAACGATTGCTGATGGCGTAAGAACACGCTCACCAATGAAAGAAGCTTTCGACATTATAAAAAATGGTTGTGAGCGCATTGTACAAGTAAGCGATAATGAAATAGCAAAAGCCATGCTGCTATATTATCAAGCAACACATAACTTAGCAGAAGGGGCAGGCGCAATTACATTAGCAGCACTGTGTAAAGAAAAAGACATGATGCAGGCTAAAAAAGTGGCTGTTATATTAACGGGTGGAAATATCGATTATCAGCGTTTCACTCAATATATTAAGGCAATATATTAAGGCCATATATTAAGGCCATAATTTAGGGAATTATTCAAATATTTGCTGATACCACTTATCTATTGATTCAAATAGCTCTACTGTAGCTTTTCTACTAGGATCAAGTAATTTATCACTTGATTTTTCTATGCTATCTAAAACGTCGCTGCTGCTACTTTTAACACTTTGCCATGCTTCATTAGCAATGAGTACTGAATCTTGCTTGCCTTGCTCAAGACAAGCTTGCATATCAAATATTTCTAGCGTATCAAACAAAATGTTTGCATCTTCATTTAATACGCGTTTGTCATCACAGTATTGACTTACTTCTAAATAAGTTAATGTGCCAATAACCGCTACCGTACCGATAGTTGCTGCAGAAACAGCTGTTACCGCCACTTTTTTACCTGAGCGCTTAATAAAACGCTTTGATACATTAGCACTTTTTGTTTTGTGCCTGCTTTGCATCTTTTGTATAGTTTTTTTGGAATGAGTTAAGCTAGCCAAGCTCTCAATTGGTAAGGCTGCGTACCCAAACAACGCAAAAATACTCGAGAAAAAGAATTTAACCGCAATAAAAACAGAGAAAAAGATAACAATAAGCGTTGATAATACTGTTTTCATAAATATCCCTCTGCCTTTTTTCCTAATTGGTGATTTTTTTCAATTGGTGCTATACCACCATAATATAACTGGCAATAAAGTAAGCAATAAGCGCTAAAGCGCCACCAAAAAGCGAGTAAGGCAACTGTGTTTTAACGTGCTCAAGCAGGTCACAACCTGATGCAATAGCCGAAACGCACGTTGTGTCAGATATTGGTGAGCAATGATCACCGAAAACGCCGCCGCCTAAAATAGCAGCAATAACTAAAGAAGGAGGCAAACCTAATGATTGAATAAGCGGTACACCAATAGGTATTAATATGGCAAAAGTACCCCACGAGGTTCCCGTACTAAATGAAATAATACCACCAGCAACAAATAACATGGGAACTACACAAACAAGAGGTAAGTTCTCACCAACAAAGCCTGCAATAAAAATCCCTGTGCCTAATTCTTTTAGGCTTGCCCCCAACGTTAATGAAAACAAAACAATGGTAACTAAGGGCAATAATTCAGCTAAACCTTCAAAGCCAACTTCAACTAACTCTTTATGAGAAAATCGTTTAGAAAACAATAATAAAAAATAAGCTACAGCTACAGCAAAACAAGTAGCGTACAATACTGATTCGCCGCCACTACCTTTAGTTATATCGCCGTCCCCAGTCCAATACATGAAAAAAAACATTGCACCAACCATACTTAACAAAGGCACAAGCATAAAACGTGCTTTTGTTGGTTTTACTAATGCTTCTTTTAAATAGTCATTATCTGTTTCGTCTACTTTATGTAACTCAAGTTCAGACTGTTTCAAAGGGCCATAAACTTTGTCAGTTACAACAGTATAAGCGACCATTAATAACGCGATAATGGCATAAAAATTAAAAGGAATGGTGCCCCATAATACCGACATTGATGATTGCTCTAATTCATAGTTATTTAGCAACCCCAACACATAAGCGCCCCAACCATTAAGTAGTACTAAAATACAGACAGGTGCTGATGTACTGTCAATAATAAAAGCAAGACGAGCTCGACTCATTTTAAATTTATCAAATAAATCACGAGATAAAATCCCTGCGGTAAGCACACTTAAATTTGATTCAATAAAAATAACCAAGCCTGTAAACATGGTGACAGCGCCCACTTGCCGCTTGCTTTTCGCAATGCCTTTATTCACCAATTTATTCACCATAGCCGTTACGCCACCTGAATTTCTAACATAAGCAAGTAAAGCCCCAATAAGCAGACTAAAGATTAATAGTCGCGCATTTCCAGGAGAAGTTACAACAGATGTTATTCTTTCAATAGAGCCAATAAAAGCATAAAAAACAATATTAGAATGATCTTGATAAGCGAGGAGTAACTCAGAACTAAAGACAGCCATTAACAAAGCGAGTATAACTTCCTTTCGCCATAGCACGACTACTATTGCTACCAGAGGAGGAATTACAGACAACCATTCCATAAAAAACCTTTATAATTAGTATGTAAAAAATAGTATTTAAAAACTAAAACAGTGTTGCAAATACAAATAGAGTATTCAAGCTTTATGATTATTCTAATTAAAATAATTCCCTTGACGAAAGCTTTTTAATCTGTTCAATATTAGAAATAACGGTATTCACGCACTGGATGAAATAAAAACTTAATTAATGAAATTAGTATTAGGAAATAAATGGTTAAAACTAGATATAGATAATGCGATAAAATGCCAGCTAGTAACATTAAGCTACTAGCTGGCATTTTATCGCATTCAAATATGATGGTGGAGGGAGGTGGATTCGAACCACCGAAGGCTGAGCCGTCAGATTTACAGTCTGATCCCTTTGGCCACTCGGGAACCCCTCCACGGGGTGATTAATTCAATGAATTAATCAGAAATGGAATCTAGCAATATCCTACTACGCTCTCACATGGGCTTATCACAACCTAAGTCACACTACCATCGGCGCTGCATTATCGTACTAGACAATAATAAAACCTAGCAATGTCCTACTCTCACATGGGAACTCCCACACTACCA
>TARA_R110001583_G_scaffold48230_2_pt1 | contig 26834 bp, 39 predicted proteins | sample TARA_R110001583 | Tara Oceans TARA_R110001583 (sample SAMEA4398432) | marine metagenome | biome: Polar Biome; feature: [MES] marine water layer (ENVO:01000295) within the mesopelagic zone...; material: water (ENVO:00002006), including particulate matter (ENVO:01000060) such as...... | reverse complement strand
TTGAATGGCACTATCTTTTGGGATGGTGGCTCAATGATTATAAGAAACTTTGGTAGACCAGAAAGTGTAGCTGGAGAGATCAATGGTAAGTTTGCACAAGGTGGTAAAGTTAAAGGTGGTATAATCTTAGATGCAATCAATAGAGTTGGTGGTAGAGTTAACACAAAGACACACCAAGAGATTCTAAAGATGTATGATCAAATGCCTATGGTATTGTACAAAAAGTTATTTCAAGATATGGCAAAATTAGATTCATCAACATTTAATAGATATGATCTTGATAAGTTTATGTCAGAGGTTGAAGTAAAGGCAAACAAATTAAACTATCTAATATCTAAGTATCAAGTTGGTGACATCATGCAAGCTTTTCTCAAATTAAACAAGGAACAAAAGAACAAAGTTATTCTTGCAGCTGTTGGATATGCAGGTAGTGAGACTGATGTTAGCTCAGTTCACATAAAGATTTATTAGTATAAATAAAGGTATCAACAAGGAGATAAACATGAGTATTCCAGTAGAAGCCATGCACTCTATAGTTCGTGAGGACTTCTTAGGTGCGGCTGAAAAGATCATCGAGAAAGATGATGGTTACAAACACCCAGTTGCAGGCCGAGACGCTGTCAGGCTTGCATATATTATGTCTGCAGAAGCAGGCAATGCAGATCAATGGGATGAAGCTACAGCTGCCTATCGCGGAGGTTAATTAATGGCTTATGTTATTAAGTTCAAATGTATAGATCACGCACAGCCCGATAAAGATGATTGGGCAAATGGCGCTGAATTCTTAGATGCTACAGATCCTGATAGGGATAAAGACTTTGATGCTGATGTTGTTGGCGCAACTAGAGGTTTCAAAAGCTCTGCCCCATATATGGAAGTAGAGGATGGTCTTGTCTATATGTTTGTGACGTATCCCAATGAAGAAGCATACGTTGCGTCAACAGCTAAGTACAGAGAAAAGCTTGCTGAAAAAGGTATAACCAAAAGAGCAACATTTGAGATTGTAGAAGCTAAGACCACTTGATAGATAATGATAGAATATACGCATTAGACTATGAATTTAACAAGCCCCAGCTCCTCAAGTTGTATGATGATCTTGAAGGTACAAAGGTAAGCTGGCCTTGGCATCTTAATAATCCTAATGGACAATGGTCTAAAAGAGGTTATTCAGTAAAATTCTTATATAATATAATTTCTGGTAGAGCTCCTAGAGACTCTGTACCAAGATTTGTTATGGATTTGCTGGATTATTTTGCTCCTATGGGACCATATCTTAGCATAGGATTTTTTCATACAAAACCACACTTTACATATCCTGTACATACAGATCAAGGAGGTGTGTTAAAAGGTCAAGGACCACAAGCATCTGTAAATGTTGTGTTGACGGACGATGCTGTCCCAATATGTTTTACAGAAGACATACAAATTGAAGGCCCTCCATATGAGAGTGGTGATAATGATTTTGAGTATGAATATGAAGCTGCTTTAATTAACACGTCCTGGCCTCATTATATAAAGAATGCTAAAAAAGAAAGAATAGTTTTTAGAATGGCAATATTTCCTCCTTCTGATTTCTATCAAGCAAGAGAAGGATTAAAAAGCATTGGACATTGATGATGCATTCTTCGACCTTTCTCCATTCATTAGATATGATAGAGAAGCCCTATCGGAGGAATTCACTAGACAATTAGCTATGCCTTGGACATTCTTATCAACGCATAAGGATTATGATACTATGCAAGGAATGCATCCATTTGTTCCTGAAAGAACAATAGTGGATGAAACTACTGATATGGTACCTGTTCCAGATGATAACCAAATACAAGCTCATATAGAACCAGACGGTAGGCATCATTGGTCATGGCAATATATCCAAGGTGCATCAGAGATGCCAATTCACAAAGATCCTGCATCTTATTGTTGGGTAGCATTTAACATAAGAGGTGAACAACAACTAGGATTTTACGAGGATGATAAAGAAACATTAATTGGTTTTAGGAGTTATAGTATAGCATTAGTTAATAGTAAGGTGTATCATGCACCCAGGTCTGATGGTAGTGAAAGATTGCTATTGAGACGAATGTTTACGCAAAATCATTTCTATCAAATCAAAAATTTCTTTAATAATGCGTTGACTTTGATCTAAATATATGGTATAATAAATATAACATTAACAGTAAGCCTACGGGAAACCTGAATGACACATGCAGTATTGGCTTTTGGAAGGATGAATCCTCCTACAACAGGCCACGAAAAGTTTATAAAAAAGACCCATGACATAGCCAAAAAAGTTGGTGGCAAAGCTCATGTAGTTGCATCACATAGTGAGGGCAACTCTAAGAATCCAATCCCACAAAAGAAGAAGATACAATACCTCAAAAAGGTAGCTCATCCTGATGTCCATGTTTCTGGATCATCTAAGGATAGTCCATCTATTCTACATCACGCAAGTAAGCTCCATGCTGCTGGTCATCAGCATCTTCATGTTGTAGCTGGTGGTGATAGAAAAGAAGAGTTCCACAAAACATTACATAAATACAATGGAAAGAGTGGAGCTCATGGTCATTACAACTTCAAATCTATTACAGTGCATTCAGCAGGACAAAGAGATCCTGACTCTCATGATACAAAAGGTGTCTCTGGTACTAAGATGAGAGAGCATGCGCACAACAACGATCATGAATCATTTAAGAAAGGCCTTCCAAAGGCACTTCATCCTCATAAGGACGAAATAATGCATCACATCAAGAATGTAAACGAAGATATAGATACTGACTTTGCAGAGTTTGTAGAAGAAGAGTTTATCTTTGAAGCTATGACTCTTCAGCAAAGAATCAAAAGACGTCTTATTATGAGACGTATAAGACCTAAGCTCAAAAGAGCAAAGCAGCTGTTTAAGAACAGGAAAGTACCTGAGAAGAATCTTAAACAGAGATCTCGTAAGAAAGCTATTCGTGCTGTTCGTAAGAGAGTTGCTGGTAAGATGGGTCAGAACTATAACAAACTCAGTGCAGCTGCTAAGATGCATGTTGATAAGAGAGTTGCATCAAGACAAAATATTGTCAATCGTCTTGCTAAGAAGAATATGCCTACAGCTAGAAAAACAGAATTGTATAGATTAACAAACAGAAGGATGAAAGAGTCCTTTGAGATGTTCTTAGAGAACTATGTTGGATCGTATGGTGCAGCACGTAAGACAACTCAAGCTGGAGGATCTACATTCAAGGCTCCTAATAAGGTCAAAGGATCTGGAGAAGCTAGTTGGTCTAGTCCTAATAAGAAGCCAAAACCACTTCCTGGTTCACATAAGGTAGGTCAGAGAGTAAAAGTTAACGCTGGTCCACACAAAGGCGATCATCACATTGTTACTAAAGATCATGGTAACGGTACGTATAATCTAAGACCTATTGGTGGTGTAAAGAACAAGTATAAAGGTGGAGAAGTTAAGGCTGCTTCATACCATTTATCAGAGGCAATCATACAAGTAGGTGAAGCTGATAAGGCTGTATTGAAAGTTGATTCTAATCCTCATGACAATAAAAGAAAAGATGGTAAGCCATTAGCTAGAAAGACCACACCTACAAAAGCTAGTCATACCAAACACAAGTATAAAGAAAAGACTGCAAAAGGCGAGCAAGGCAAGTCTGTATCAGAGCAAGATATCCATAATCTATATCTAAAAGCTGAGAAAGGCGACTTTCCTCTTGAAGTAGTAATTGAAGTATTCATCAGAGGAGTTGAAGCAAACTTATATGAACAACAAACACCAACTCAAAATGGTTTTGGTAGAGTTAATTCATTTATAGCAAAAGGTGCTGCATATGAAATGGACAAGGATCTAATTGAAAAGATGGGTTTTGATGTTCATACAGATGTAGTAGCTGCTGCTGATAGTATGCCAAAGAAAGCTAAGAAAGATAAGCCATCTAATCCATACATGAAGTTGGAAGGTACACCAGAAGCTGCCGCTCATGCAAGGAGTGTTACTCCTGGTCAAGTATCTGAAAACATGCGTATGAAGATGGCTAAGCAACGCATCAGTCAAGAAAAGATGCGAGATGCTAAAAAGCATGATGCTATGAAAGATCGTGCACGTTTAAGAGATACTATCAATAAGAACAGAAAAACAAATCCTTCAGCTACCTATGAAGGCAAGGCTATGGACGATGCATTAGATGCTATAAGCAAAGCATTCACTCCAGAAAAGAATGCTGAAAGAAAAGCAGAATTACATAAGAAACGTATGGCTGATCCTGATTTCCAAAAGTCTAAATTCTATGATAAAATGAAAAAAGAAGATGTAAAGGAAGCATCTGAAAAGATGTTATCAAGCTATGCATCTAAAGCATCAAATGCAAGCAAACACAGAGGTCTTCCAACTAAGAAAGTTGATAACAGATATTCTGGAGTTGCGTTAGCTCATGACAAAATTGCAAAAGCTGGTAAGTTAGGAACAACAGCTATGAGAGTTTCTAAAGCAAAGGTTGCAGCAAAAGAAGATGTAGATATGTCATTTGAAAACTTTGTATCAATTGGATCTGGAGTAGCTCCTATGACACAAGCAAGACCTAGGATGGTACCAAAGAAGAAGGTACAAGAAGCTCCTCAAGGCAAGACATTCTTTCAAGGATATAATGATAGAAAAGCTAAAGGTATCAAGTCTAAGCCAATAGATAAAGATAGGTTTTTTGGTAAGAAAAAGGAGCCTGAAAAAGTTAAAGAGGGATTGACTGGTGGTGCTGGTGGTACCGGAACCCCAATCGTCGACGTTGCTGGAGTTGCTAATGTATCAAAAGCTTTTAACAAACGTGGTAAGAGAAATAAAGATAATTCAGAAGACGAGAAACCACTAGACGCAAGTTATGCCTATGATTAGGTTTAATTCATATCTAAAAGAAAATACTCACAATGGCATTGATATTGGGACATGGAAGTATGATGGTCCTAAAGAATTTGCTATGAAATTAATAGATAAGTTTGGTCAACCAGATTATATTGAAAAGAATCCAGGAACCAACGAAACTTATTCTGTTACATTTATGGATATTGATGGATTTGATCTAGTACGTATTGTTGATTCAAATACTAATAAGCTCCATCCATATCCTGCTAAGATTTATGTTGAGGGTTATTTGTATTTTAATGTTCCTACTGAAATGGTTGGAAAGTTAAAGGAAGCCTCAGCTACGATTATGATAGATGAGTTAAATGGTTATGTTGTAGGTAAATGTGCAAGTCTAACTATTGCAGCTGCCTCTATACAATTTGTTATAGATGCTGTAAATGGTGATGCACCTCCAACCAGAGAAGAATACGATAAGCGTCTTAAAAGAATAATTGATGATAAGAAGACTGATCCAGAGATTCCTTGGTGGGAAAACAAGCTGAATGAAGGAAAGACTGCAGATTTAATTAAGAAGAGTCAAGCTAAGAGAGGTGCTCCTGGCACAATGAAACGCAAAGTCAAAGGAAAGATGACTATTGCAAAAGCTAGAGCTCTGAAGAGCAGACCTGGTGCTACAACATCAGATAAAAGACAAGCTAACTTTTTTATCAATATGCATAGCGAGTCATTGAAAGACTGGTTTGGCAAAGGACCAAAAGGTGATTGGGTTAGAGTAGATACAAAAGGAAAGATAAAAGGTGATTGTGCTAGAGAACCTGGTGAAGGTAAACCAAAGTGTATGCCAAGATCAAAAGCACATAGTATGTCTAAGAAAGATAGAGGATCTGCAGCTAGAAGGAAGAGAGCAGCTGATCCACAGGTAGATAGACCTGGAACTGGTAATAAACCTATAAACGTAAGGACAGAGTCTGTGGAGTACATTGAAGAGAAATCAAAACCAAACAATCCTAAGTTATGGTCCAGAGCTAAGTCTCTAGCCAGATCTAAGTTTGATGTGTATCCTTCTGCATATGCTAATGGTTGGGCTGCTAAGTGGTATAAATCAAAAGGTGGTTCATGGAGAGGGTCTACTTCAGAGAGTACTCTAATACCATTTCTAGAGAAGTGCTGGGATGGTTACAGACAAGCTGGTATGAAGAAGAAAGGTGCTAAGATGGTACCTAACTGTGTACCAGAAGAGAATATTGATGAAGATGACATGAAAGGTATGTCAGTTGGTTCTGGTCATAAGAGATCAGTCAAACAAGGTGCTGGAATGACTCAAAAAGGTGTTGCAGCATATAGAAGAAGGAATCCTGGAAGCAAGCTAGGAACAGCTGTTACAACTGCTCCTTCTAAATTAAAAGCAGGAAGTAAAGCTGCAGGAAGACGTAAGTCATTCTGTGCAAGATCGAGAAGTTGGACAGGACCTCGTGGAAAAGCTGCTAGACGAAGATGGAACTGTTAATTTCATGCATAACTTTAAAGATATTATAAATACAGATAACATAGATGAAGCGGTGTCTAACCCACTACCCCCTAAGTTACACAGACTACTTAGGATGGGTTTATCAAACAAGGAAGAGCTAGAGCAGACTAGACGTGCCTTGAGAAGTGGTGAAAGATCATTAGCTAACCCTAAACTAAGAAAGATTTTAGTCGACTTGTTGGGTAAATTTGTTGACGCTGTAGAAGATGACAACGAAATATTTCGACGAATGAGAAACAGAGTTCAGAAAGGTAAAACAAATGAATAGATTTGGATTTTCAGACAGCGTCCTAGACTCAGTCAAGGCTGTTCTGAGAGGAAATAAACCAGAGGTAGAGGTTGAGGAGAAATCTGAAGATCTACTAGAAGCAATGGAAATGCATCTAAAACCTCATGGTACTGCTGGTACACATTACAAGGTGCATGCTGTAGGTAAGAAGCTAGCTTCTCATGGTGGTATCAGAGTAGGAGAACGATTATCTGATACAGAAGTTGATGATGCTCGAGATTCTGGTATTAGGGTCAAGCACGTCAAAGAAGGTAATGAAGAAGAAGTTGATGAAGGCGCCATGAAGCGTATGGCAACTCAAGCTGCTGAAAGAGAAAGGCTTGGTCCTGCAAAGGTAAAGGGTTCTGGTCTTGAAGGATTCAAGAAAAGGGATTCTCGTGATGGTTCTACTAAATTTGGTGGTACTAAGTCTTTTGCACAGACCGGTCGAGTTCCAATGGTTCCAGAGGAGAATGTAACCGAAAAAAAGCATCTAGATCCTGTTGATCATAAAGCACTGAAAGGTTCTCATGCTCAACGTAAGGATAAGGACATAGACAATGATGGTGATGTTGATTCTAGCGATAGTTATCTTCATAATCGCAGGAAGACTGTAAAGAAAGCCATTAACAAAGAAGCCCATGAGATGCAAGTCAAGAAGATGGGCAAAGATGCTATGGGTGCTGAGAAAGTAGAGATGTCTCAAGGATGTCCAACAGTAGCTGAAGGTATGGGTGATGAGAAAGTTAGGAGTTCTGCACAAGCAGCTCAACTAGCCAAACATTACTACATGAAAGCAAAACAAGCTCAGCAATCAGGTTCTGGTGAGACAGCATCAAAGATGATGTCCGCTGCAAAAAAATTCTATAGAGCCTCAGAGAAAGATAGTTCTCAAGAAAAGGGTGGTAAGCAAGTAGCTGCTGCTGAGAGCTCTGAGGAAGTTGGTATTGGTCAATTCTATTTCAATGAGTTAGAAATACAAGAGATTGAAGCTGCTGAAGATGTTAATCTCGATGAAGCACGAAAAGGTGGTGGTGCTAGAGTTGGAGAGACAGAAAGATCTGGTATACGAGTCAGTAAGACAAGTAAAGAAGGTCCAGAACATATTGCAATGCAGCTTCGTAAAGTAGGTTCTATGGGTAACCGACACCCAGGAGTTCAGTTCAAGGATGGTAAGTCAGCTAAAGTAGATACAAACCATGCTAGATCAGCTTTAAGTCGATACAATAGTGCAAAGCCGGCAGAGAAAGAAGAGATACAAAAGCATCTCGCTCATTCTCATGATGCATTGAAGCACGTTGCTAAAGGTGGTGATTTGAAATCTAGCCCTGGAGCTAGTAAGCCAAGTAAAGGCATAGCTGGAATGGACATGACTCAAATGAAGAGGCATGGAGTACAGAGCACGTCTGGGCATTATAATTAATGAAAACACCTATGAATATTCGTCAAGTAAAAAAGTCTGTTAGAAAGTCTGTCGTGAAAGTCGACGTGATCGACAAGGAGACTAACAGGTTGACGGATGAGCATGGCAAATTGAAGTTTATGAAGACGTCTAAATACATAAACACATTAATACAAAAGGAAAACTAAAATGAGCTTATGGGGAAAATCACTTTCAGCTGAATCCCGGCCGAAGGGCTTTCCTGATGACTCCAATTCCAAATATGCTCGTGAAAAGATTTTTGCGACTAATAAGGGCTGGGTTGTCAGAGGAGCTGCTACCGGAAACGATAATGCAAATGCCGATCCTGAGATCCTAGTCTGGATTAAAGACCTTGCAACAGAAGGAGTACTTGGAAGCGCCAATGTTATTGGTGTTGACTTTACTGCTGCTGCTTATGCAGATGGCGCAACTTTTCAAATGACTCTAACATTAGATGAAGCAGTATATGTTAATTCAGAAGCATATGCCGCAGCTACTGATTCTAAGACAGATAGGTGTTATATCACAATGAACTGTCTCGGAGCTACTGATATGGTAGCTGATGACACAGTTGATCTACAGTATCTTTCAGGTACTGGTACTAACCAAATTGTCTTCCAAGGTTTGCTACCTACAACTCCAAATGGTTACTTGTCGTTTACAACAGGTCATTTGGAAATTGATGGTGCAGCTTCTATCATTAGTAAATCTTCTATTGGATCTTTGGTTATGGAAGATTCTACATCAGGAGAGAGAGTACCAGTTGCTCTTGACAACGATGGTGAAGAGATTCTATTGCAGAATGATGGAGACCGAATCAATACAATAGCTACTGAATCTGGTACAGATACATCAGAAGTTGGTCGTATTGTTCTTGATGGTACAGATGGAACAATTGTTAAAACAAATGGTGCAGTCACTGCATCTGCTACTTTTACAGTTGATAACGTCTCTGGTACTATTGCTGTTGGACAGAAAGTTGTTGTTAAACCTGGTGCAGCTGCTTCAATCTCTGACTTCAACAGTCAAACAGGAATCAGTACAGATGGAACGCTGGTAGTTACAGCTGTTGCATCTCAAACAAGTTTCACCGTTAGTGAAGCTGTAACAGTTGCTACTAATATTGACCTTCTACTAGACGAGCATGGTGGTAATAACTTACTACTAGAAGCTATCGATCTTGATCTTGAAGGCTTTGATGGAGCAACTAGTGTTATTGGAGTAGCCGCAGTCAAGACTGGTGATGCTGATGATACTAAAGTTACAACTACTACTAGTGGTTCAAGTTCTGGTAGTGCTGCCATTCTTACTGGTGTCACAACCACATAATATTATCATGCATATGTGATCCATGTATATGCATGGAGTAAAATTCCCAATTTTGGGTTAATATAGGTAAACAAGGAGAAGCCAAATGGCTGATAAAAAGATTACCGCGCTAACGGATCTAAGTACTGGTATTGCTGGTGCAGATCTACTACACGTAGTGGATGACCCTACAGGTACTCCCATTAACAAGAAGTTGTCTGTTGACAACCTCTTCAACTACATTCCATCTGCTGTTGCTTTCAACAGTGCAGAAACAGTATCTGCTGATGGTGCATTGACTCTTGGTAAGACAATTCACCTTCTAAGTGGTGCTACTGCTACTGCTCAAACAACTCTTGCAGACGGTACATTGACTGGTCAAATCAAATTCATCGTTGCTACAGACGTTACTAACGCTGTTGACGTTGACATTGCTGAGACTCTAGGTCAGGTTGCTACAATTACTTTCCAAGCTGTTGGTGAGACAGTTTCCCTTCTTTGGATGGGTACGGACTGGGTTGTATTAGCTTATGGTACCGGTGCTACTGGTACTAACAAAGTTGGTACTCAGGACGCTACATAAGTATATTGGTGGGGGCTTCGGCCCCCTCCATTTTGTAAGGAAGTATAATGCCAAAAATTACTGGATTAGGAGCTGGAGCAGCTCCAGCAAACACAGATGTAATAGTACTTGTGTCCAACACAGCTGGCACAGCTAATACTCAAAAGGTAACAGTAAATACTTTCTTCTCATCTATTACAGCAAATGCTAAATTTGCAAATGCAGAGATCACATTGGCTAATGTTGTCAATGGTGTTATCAATGCCTCATCAGTCACAGCCACTACAGTACAAGGTACTACATCAGTAAAGACTCCTTTAATTGAGTTTACTGATGGGGATGATGCAATTGCAATTGCTGATGGTGGACTAGTTACAATAGCTAATGTTACAGCTATTGGTGGTACAACAGCAGGCACTGGTGCATTTTCAAATTTATCATCTGATACAGTTGCTCATTCAGTACAAGCAGTTACGGCTGATGGAGCTCTTGACTTAACTAAGACTGTCCATACACTGTCTGGAGCATCTGCTTCATGTCAGACTACTCTAGCAAATGGTACTATAACAGGACAAATAAAGTATATTATATCAATAGATGTGACAAATACTGTTGATGTTGACTTTGCTACTAGCCTTGGAGCTGGAGCAACATACACATTTCATGAAGTTGGTACATGTATCCAATGTCTATGGACTGGAGCAGCATGGACAATACTCACTGTGCATAGTAACTTTGCGCAGCCAAACTTATCTGGATCAACTGGTAGAATAAGAATGGAAGATCAAACCGGTAACATCATACTAGACAGAACAACATCTGGAGGTGCTGATGCTGGAGATGAGCTTATCCAAGAGGGCAACCAGGGGGTCACTATTACATAATTATGAAATTGATGATGGACGTTTTGAATGAAGATAATTTTCTTCTGTATGCAGCTAAACATTATGATAACCCTCAATGCAGTTCTACTGAAGAGTTTTATGATGATTTAAAGAAGTTTAAATATATAAAGAGATTATTTAATAAATATGCTGAGACTGGTGAGCTAAAAGAAAGACTCATTTTAAATCACATTATAGTACTAACTAATGTGTTTACGCCTCAGCCAGCAGTTAAGCTGTTGTTTTTCAGACTAGAAAATTATTTACACTATCTTAAACCATTCCTACTACTTACAGGATGTTTACCAGAGAGAGTAATATTAAATGGTGAAGTCATACACACAAGTCATATAAATATGGATAGTATCATAGTTAACAAGTTAAGAGATATCTAATGGCTGGTTCCGGAGCAGTTGACATATTCTTAGTATATCAGTTTCTAAAGAGACTGGCACAGCCTTTTACTAGCTGGGATGCATACAAAGAGGGAGTAATTGATAGAGAGGGCAATATCATAACACCAAAGAACAAACGTACACAACAACAGGTACGATCATTTAAGGTGTTTGATGTTATGATATTGAAACTTAAAAGGTTACTTGGAAAGGTACCTGGAGGTAAAACAAGAATAGCAAGCTATGCAGCCGCGTTGTGGCTGATCCGTGAATACAATGAGCAAAAGTCTGAGGATCAAATTCTTACAGAGGATGTTGACTATCTTAAATATGTCAATGATATCCGTAATGAGAGATTCCAAAAATTCAGACGTTTTATTGAGGATGCGCCTGCAAATGCAACTGGTGCATCTGTGGTAGGAACAGGAGACTCTGGAGTGAGCTGGCTTAACAAGAAACAGAAGAGAAAGTTGGTTCGAAGACACGGAATCTCCTGATTGTAAACTATATAAGGAGAAGACAATGGATTGGATCAAAGATCGTATTGCCGAAAGAACATCCTGGGATGGAATATCTTTAATGGCAATTGGTTTGATTTTCTTATTCCTAAGTCCTTGGGCACATTATGCTGCATATGCAGCAATAGGATGGGGCTTTTGGACCATGGTAACAAAAGAAGACTAATCTATAACCTTTGCTATGGAATTGGAAACTTTTATAGAGAAGGGAAGACCGATAATGGATGTTACCACTACATTTGACGCCATAGGGGCTCTATGGCCAATACTGGTAGCCTTTGTAGGTCTTGTAATAGTACTATCGCAAACATATTATGCGGTTAAAACATTAGAAGAGAAGGTGCGTACATTATTCGACCTATTCAATAAAATGAATGACGAATTGAAAAAATAAAAAATAACCCTAACAGATGGCAGCCTTAGGGCTGCCATTTTTTTATAGAAAGGATATAATATGTCTTGTGAGAACGATGAATGTATGAATCCAGAATGTGATTGTGATCCATGTACCTGTACTGAGAATGATCCTTGCAGCCATTGCATATCAGCACCAGTGTGATATATGGGATTAAAACTAGCAGCACTGATGGCAGCAATAATGATTGCTCTAGGAGGAGTTGGGTATTGGTACTATACTGATACACAAGAGAAACTAGCTATACTCCACGAGAACAATGCTAAGTTAGAAACTGCCACCAAGATACAAACAGAGACTATCGATAAGATGCAAGAAGACGTCAAGCTGGCTAGTCAACTAGCTGTAGAGGCTCAAAAAGAGCTACAGATAGCTAGACAGCAGATAGACACTGTACGAAATAAATTTAACAAGCAATCCAAGTTATTAGGTAATAGAGACATTGGAAAGCTTGCCACACATAAACCCAAACCAATCAAAAAAATTATCGACAAAGGGACAAAGAACGTATTACGATGTTTTGAGATTCTAAGTGGTCAACCGTTGACGGAGAAAGAACAAGATGCTGAGAAGAAGAGTCAGCTTAACAGTAGCTGCCCTAGCGTTGCTAATCCTAACCGTAGGATGCAGTAGCGTAAAGCCATTGGAGATAAAGATATCTCCAGTTAAGCAAGTTAATTTAACATTACCTAAAGTGGATCCTCTAGTCCTTGAACAACTCGAATGGTGGATTATTAATAAAGAAAATGCTGAAACCGTATTCAAAGAGCTTGAGAAAAAAGGATACGATGAAGTAATATTTGGTGTGACAGACAAAGGCTATGAGATAATGTCTGTCAATAATGCTAAGATATTGGCATTGGTACAGCAGCAAAGAGCTATAATCTATGCATACCAGCAATATCACAACAAGCAAAAACAAGAAATAAATAATCATAACAAAGAACAGAAACAAGCTGAAACGGAAAGACAAAAGAATGATAAACCAACCGGGATGGCGAGATTTGTTCGAACATTTGGATTCGGAGACCTTAAAGCTAAATCAAGAGGAGTACAATAGGTACTACTTTGCAGTTATATCTGCATTAGCATATAAAGATCCAGAATCTACAAAGAAGCATTGGGATAAGCTAGGTTATGTGTGTGCATACTATGATCAAGAAGGTGCTCAGTGTTATGTGTTAGAGAATAAGGACCACATTGTTGTGGCTTTCAGAGGTACAGAACCTAAAGAGTGGAACGATATAAAAGCTGATATGTCTTTTCGTAAGACATGGCACAGAGGTTCTGGTAAGGTTCATAGAGGATTTATGATTGAGGTATGGAAGCTAGTTGATTGTCTAGCTCCACACATATTCAAGACAGAAAAGCAAGTATACATCACAGGTCACAGTCTAGGTGGTGCAATGGCCACACTATACTCACAGCTATGTCGTCCCAATGGTTCTCCTATAGTATACACATATGGAGCTCCTAGATCTGGAGATAGCAAGTTTGTTAGGAACTTCAAAGGCAGACTTCACAGGATGAGAAACAATAACGACTTGGTACCTACAGTTCCTCCAGCATGGATAGGATTCAATCATGTAGGCAAAGCCACATACATCAATCATTATGGTTACATCAGAAACTATACATGGTGGCAAAAGTTCAAAGATCATTGTAGAGGACATATGTCAGCATGGAGAAAACTAGAGTTTTTTGATGGTCTTCGTGATCACTCAATGGATAAATATTGCAAAGCACTCTATAATAGTTGGAAAGAAAAAGTTTAATGGCACATCAGCCCCCAATTCATAGAAATGGCGATCCCAGAAATTGTGGAGCAGTAACCACTGTATTGAATCAAACTTCAGTTAAAGCTAATGGACAACTGGTAGCTGTTGAGGCAACAACAAACTCTCATGGTAATGGAGGTTTAATTGCAGATTGCAAGCAAGTCTTCGTTGAAGGTAAACTTGTAGTGAACCACACACCAGATAATGCAGTTCCAGACAACATCTGTCCAATACCTCCGCATTGCAATCCACAGACTGCTGGTGGTTCCCCTAACGTATTTGTGGCTGACTGATATGTGGACTTGGCTTCTAATGGCAATAGCAGGATCAATCGTTGGATCAGCAACTGATAGCTGGTTTAGAGATACAAAGCTCGGTGTATGGTTCTATGCTAAAATAGATCAATTATATACATGGGCTGCTAATAGATATGGATTAAAGTTAATAACTGATGAAGAGAAACGAATGGCAAAGTTTCCACAACTCAGAGACAGACTAGATAAACTCGAAAAGGATATTGAGGAAATAAAAATTGGGAGTATAAGATAGTGGAGGCGATTGAAATAATAGTTAAACGTCTCGATGTTGCTATAGAAAAACTAACTGATGTAAGTAACGAGGTCAAACAAGTCTTAGTTATACACGAAACTAAGCTATCACAACAAGAAGAAAAAAACAAACAGCAATACGATCAAGTAGAAAAACTACATAAACGGATTGGTGATTTGAGAGATGAGGTTATGGGAAGACTTAATAGCCTCGAACGGTGGAGATGGGTCTTGCTTGGTGGTGCTATCGTCCTAGGTATGGGAGTTGGTAGTGCTGACATTGTTAAGGTTTTTTCGGGATAAGCGAAGTACATCTTATTATGAATTGGGCAAATGGCTGTTAAGAGCGTATATAGTGTGGAGTATATGTGCTGACATATTTTTGATAGGTGGTATATTATGGTTGATACTATAGATTATGGAACAATAAATGGTATAAAAGTTGGGTGGTTGTTTGAAGAGTTTTGCGACTTAGATGTTGAACAACTACAATATGACTTAGACAATATGTATGATAATCTTCCTTGGTTTGATTTCCAAGATGCAGATGATTCAGACAGTGAGGTAGCTCTTGCATGGAAAGATGCTGCTGATAACAGACAAGAAGACAGATACAAAGGTGCTACTAGAGGTAAGAGAGCTCGACTAAGAGACATTCCTTACCATCACAGACAAGGCACATATTACCAAGAAGTAAAAGACAAGTACAAATTGATAGGTGGTACCTATGCTAGAATGGAACCTCGTAGTTGTTACAACTGGCATACTGATAAAGCTATTGGTTTTCAAATACCTGTCATTACCAATGATGATTGCTCATTCATATTCAAGATGGATGACAATAGATCCTGGGCATTCACTCCAGAGCCAGGCAAAGGATACTTAGTGAACAATCTTGTACGTCATACATTCATTAATGGTGGTGATCTGCCAAGATACTATCTATTGCAGATACTCAATCCAAATGCACTAAGAGATCCAGAATACAAACCATACTTGAGATCATCAGGATTCACACTCAGAGATTATATTCTTAGTAGAGATTACGTTTAGTTGTTGACCTAACCCGCAGTTTACTTGATACTATAATAATGGAACACATTGATCGTAAATATGCACTACTGTTGTCTAATCGTCTTCGTAACTGGAAGGTGCAGGACTCCAAGTTTAACTTCTCGTGTCCATACTGTGGGGATAGTACTAGGAACAAGTTTAAGGCCAGAGGATACTTGTTACCTAAGAAGGGCTCATTGTTTTTCTATTGTCATAATTGTGGTAAGAGTAATGATTTCAAAGGATTTTTATACGATCAAGACGTTTCATTATATAGAGAATATCGACTAGAGAAATTAGGTGACCACGACAGAATTCTCGACGTTCATGCGGATCTCGCGAAACCAAAACCCATAAGTAGTTCTACTGAACAAACCTCATCAGTGCCAGGACCTGGTCAAAAGAACAGTCCACTGAGCAAGCTGAAGAAGGTCAGCCAATTAAACTGGGATCATCCAGTTAAACAATATATTACTAAACGCATGATACCTAATCCGTATCATGCTAAACTATACTATTGCCAGAAGTTCCAGTCTTGGGTCAATACACTTATACCTGGAAAGTTTGGTAAGGATAACAAGGATGAACCTAGACTTATCATACCTCTTCTTGATAAGAAAGGCCGTATGTTTGGCTTCCAAGGTCGAAGTTTATCACCAGAGAGTACGCTTAGATATATTACAATAATGCTTGGTCCACATCCAAAGCTATTTGGATTAGATGAAGTAAAGGAATCTAAGTTAGTATATGTTATGGAAGGTCCTTTTGATAGTATGTTTATACACAATGCTATCGCATTGGCTGGGTCAGATGGTCATTTAACATTTGACAATTATGTTATGGTTTATGATAATGAGCCACGTAGTGTGCAGATAGTGAGAAAGATGGATAAGTCTATAGGGATGAACCGCAAGATAGTAGTGTGGCCATCGTTATTAGAGCATAAAGATGTAAATGATATGGTTATGAGTGGAATGAGGATAGCAGATATAAAAATGATAATTGATGAAAACACATATGAAGGACTGTCAGCTAAGATGGCACTCCAACATTGGCAAAAGATATGAATGGCAGTGCAAAGCTAGTAAGTTGGTCCAATGTGCCAGGTCCAGAGATGGACATGTCAGAGTTGATAGCCTACTGTGCTAGAGTTTCTAATCCTAAGAATCAGGATAACAGAGAGACTGCTGATAAGTTGTTAAAGTATTTGATTAAGCACAAGCATTGGAGTCCATTTGAAATGGTCAATGTTTGTATAGAGATAGAAACAACAAGAGACATAGGGAGACAAATACTTAGACACAGATCATTTAGCTTTCAGGAATTTAGTCAGAGATATGCTGATCCAACACAAGAACTAGAGTTTGTGATGAGAGATGCAAGACTTCAAGATGATAAGAATAGACAGAATAGCTTAGAATTGAGTGCAGACAATCCACACCACAATGATTTAGTATCTGAATGGGAATCCCATCAAGAGAAGATTATTAATTATGCAAATGCATTCTATGTGTGGGCAGTACAAAATGGCATTGCTAAGGAACAAGCTAGAGCTATCTTACCTGAAGGTCTAACGATGAGTAGGATGTATATGAATGGTACTGTGAGATCATGGATTCACTATCTTGAACTGAGATTAGATCCTGGTACACAAAAAGAACATAGACAGATAGCTCAGTTGTGTGCATTGGAGTTGGCTAAAGTGTTTCCTATGATAAAGGACATGGTGTGAGATACCTTCACAGAGGTAAGCCAATAACAGAACTGACAGATGAGCAATTGAAGAAGGCAATGGAAAAGCATATGAGAAAAGATCCTGAGTGGGATGGTGATGTCATGACATACATGGCTCTTGTTGCTGAATACAATAAAAGATACGATGAACGAGAACGTCAATACAAATTAGGAGAAGATAGTAAATGAGCAACCACCTACCAACCCAGTACCAAGAGTACATTCATTTAAGCAGATACTCACGTTGGCTAGAAGACGAAGGACGTAGAGAGTCCTGGGAAGAGACAGTAACACGGTATTATGACTTCTTTGAGGAGCATTTGCAAGAACAACATGGATTCAAACTTAATGGTGAACGTAAAGAGCTAGAAGAAGCTACTCTTAACCTAGAAGTGATGCCTTCTATGCGTTCTATCATGACAGCTGGACCAGCACTCAAGAGAGATAACATTGCTGGATACAATTGTTCATATATTGCTATTGATCGTATCACAGCTTTTGATGAAGTGCTATACATCTTAATGAATGGTACTGGTGTAGGTTTTAGTGTTGAGAGACAACACGTACAACAACTCCCAACAGTTGCAGATGAATTCCATTCTAGTGATACATGCATTAAGGTGTCTGACTCACGTACTGGTTGGGCAAAGTCATTGAAAGAGTTGATTGCTAATCTATATGCTGGTATGGTTCCAACATGGGATGTCTCTAGTGTAAGGCCTGCTGGAGCTGTATTGAAGACGTTTGGTGGTAGAAGCTCTGGACCAGATCCATTGATTGACCTGTTTAACTTCTGTGTCAGTAAATTCAAAGGAGCAGCTGGACGTAAGCTATCATCACTAGAGTGTCATGACTTGGTATGTAAAATTGCTGAAATTGTAGTAGTAGGAGGAGTAAGACGAAGTGCACTTATATCATTATCAAACCTATCCGATGATAGGATGCGAGCTGCCAAAGCTGGACAGTGGTGGGAAAACGAAGCTCAACGAGCCTTATCCAATAACTCTGCATGCTACACTGAAAAACCAGACATTGGGGTATTCATGGACGAATGGAAGTCCTTATACGACTCAAAGAGTGGAGAACGAGGCATCTTCAACAGAGAGTCAGCTAAGATGCAAGTCGAAAGGTTCGGTCGAAGAAACCCTGACTATGATTTTGGAACAAATCCATGCTCTGAGATCATCCTTAGAAACAATGAGTTCTGCAATCTCACAGAAGTCGTCGTCAGACCAACCGATAGTGAAAACGACCTCGCTAGAAAGGTTAGATTGGCCTCGATCTTGGGTACATGGCAATCAACCCTCACCAACTTTAAATACATCTCGAAAAGATGGACGCAAAATTGTGAAGAAGAAAGGTTACTCGGAGTTAGCTTAACAGGCATTATGGACTCCACATTAACGAATGGAAAAGATAATGGATTGGAAGAAAGGCTGGAAAGACTTAGAGACGTTGCAGTCGAAACTAATAAACTCCATGCTGAAGCTATTGGTATACCTCAGTCTGCTGCCGTTACTTGTGTTAAACCTTCTGGAACTGTTTCTCAACTTGTTGATAGTGCTTCTGGAATACATGCGAGACATAATCCGTATTACATTAGAACGGTTAGAGCAGATAAGAAAGACCCGCTTGCCAAGGCTATGGTAGAGGCTCAGTTTCCTGTAGAAGATGATGTAATGAAACCAGAGCACACATATGTGTTCAGCTTTCCTATGAAAGCAGATCCTGGTGCTGTGTTTCGTACAGACATGACAGCTATTGAGCAATTAGAACTATGGTTGAAGTATCAAATGCATTGGTGCGAGCATAAGCCATCAGTTACTATCACAGTAAAAGAACATGAGTGGATGGAAGTTGGTGCTTGGGTATATGCTAATTGGGATTGGATGTCTGGTGTAAGCTTTCTACCATTCTCTGATCACACATACAGACAAGCTCCATACCAAGACTGTACTAAAGAAGAGTACGAGGAGTTCAAAACTAAGATGCCAGGAGAAGTCAATTGGGCTGAGCTGCTATCACAGTTTGAGACTACTGATATGACAGAAGGTGCTCAAGAATTAGCTTGTGTTGCTGGTAACTGTGAAATCTAAGGTAATAGTCACACTACGACAAGGTATTCTGGATAAGCAAGGAGAAGCTGTCCAGAAAGCCTTAGTCAGTCTGGGTTATGATAATGTAAAGTCAGTACGTATTGGTAAAACAGTTGAGTTTGAACATGATGATGATGTAGATTTAGCTGAAATCACCAAGTCCATATATAATGAAGTTATGGAAGAGTATGTAATTGATAGAGATATATAATACATGGACGAAGAAGATAGTATTGCCTGTATTGAATGTGGAGCTGACTTCACAGTCACAGGGTTAAATGAAGAAGTAGTAGACCTCATTCCCACACACTGTCCTTACTGTGGTGAGGAGCTACCTCAATATGATGATTTAGGTGTTGAATATGGAGACGACGAAGACTAATATTGTTGGTATTGATTATTCTACCACATCACCATCCATTTGTGTTAGAGTAAGAGACAATTGGGATATCCACTATCTAACTACTAAACAGACTGTAGTAGATGAGAACTGGGTGTCTCCATTCTTATTCTTTGGACACAAACTACCTAAAATACAACACGAGATAACCAGATATAAGTTCATATCTAGCTGGGCAATGGATATTATTGACAGCTATGACGCCGAAGCTGTGTTCCTAGAAGACTATGCATTTGCAGCAACTGGTAAGGTATTCCATATAGGTGAGAACACAGGAATATTGAAATATAGACTGTTGAGTAGAGATATTCCAGTCTTTCAAGTACCACCAACAGTAATTAAGAAGTTTGCTACAGGAAAGGGTAATGCCAAGAAAGACTTGATGTTATCTAACTTCATTACATCTACAGGATGTGATGTACGAGAAGTATTGAACTATGCTGGCGAGAATCCTGTCAGTGATATAGTAGATAGTTATTTCATATGTGAGTATGGAATCCATAATGTAGAGGAATATCTATGAAGACCATATTCATATTTCTATTATTATCAACCGACATTGATATGACATTAGATGCAACAGCTGTGTATGGTCTACAAACATTAGAACAATGCAATTTTATCTTAGAAACAGTCAAAGGAGAGTTCAATGCAACAGATGGATACTGTTACGATGACAGCTCTGGAGACATACACACAAAGTTTGGAAGCTCATGAATCAACAAGATTGCTACTTACATCTAAATTATAGACCATATGTGAACATTTGTCGTGAATGGGTACAGATGAAGAAGCAAGCTGCGATTCATAAATGGGAGGAATATGGAAACGACATACAGTTTCGAGCGATACGCTCAGGTCCAGTATATGAGTGGTGCAAACAATTTGAGCAAGACTGTGATATTCCTGAGAGGGACACTGATTGGCAATTCGTCAGATTCGGTCCCGAAAGTAATGTACCAATCCATAGAGATCCTAAGTCACTAGCTTGGATAGCTGTCAATGTGAAAGGACATCAGCCACTAGAGTTCTATAATATGGATAAACAGAAGCAATTTCAGATATATTATGACTTTGCTCTAGTAAATAGTAAAGTACCACACTTTGTTGATGTGAAGGGTAAAGAGAGAATTCTACTACGAAAGATATTCAAAGAGACTACTTATGATACTCTCTTCCAGTCTTTGAATTGTGTCCTCTCACCTCTGAAGTCTATCTGACCTAAGATAGCTTTAGCATATAGTTGCATCTTACGTTTTTGATTATTGGTCTTGTGCCAGAGTATACGAGATGATGTAAACTCTGTTGCTCCTTTAATGTTTACTTGATTGGTAGAGTATACTAACTCTCTGTTCTGTTTAGGAGGAGGCTCTCTCTTCTCAGTAAACGTAGCTGTATCGCTAAGATGATCAAACCATTGTATCCAATCATACTCCATAGCAACACGTCGACCATCTTCAGGACTATACGACATATCAATCATACTATCTTTCTGATACTTGATGAGGTCTTGTACAATCAAACTGTCATAACCAAATGTCTTGTTTACTAACCAATAGAAGTGTTCCTTATTGTCTAATATGTGCATGAATAACACATCTTCTGGTTCAATATTCATCTCTCTACCATTAAACTCAAATGGTACATATTGTTCTTGATATCGTGTATCTAACAGTTTACGCAGGTATGAGTCGTATTGTGAGTTGTACTGCTGTCCCAGGTCAGTTGACCACATATACTCAATGATAGCCGTGTAAAACTCCTTATAGGACTGCCCTACAACGTGTCTGTAGTACATTGCTACATTTCTCAATAGAGCAAAGTTATGTAGTGCTTGTAACCATCTTGAATGTTTATTCATGACGATCCAATCCTCTACATCAAAGCTCTTACATGATACTATGATCTCTGCTGTCTTGTCTATCAACTCATCATCAGCTTTCAGTCTAGCCTGTGAGAAGATAACTCTCTGTGTTCTTATATCCCAGTCAGTCCAGAACTTCTTATTGTTAGCTGGAGCATTTGGTAATACATTGTACCAGTACGGCTTAGTCTCAGCATGTAGACCCCACTCAAATGTCTCACAGAAGCTATCAAACCATTTCTCTACTGTGTCTCCTGGCATACCTAAGATCAACTGTGTCTGAGTAGGTAGACCGTTGTCTACACATTTCTGTGATAGCTCCTTGAACTTATCAGTCTTGATATTGCCACGACTGTTGATCTTTAGAACCTCTCTGTCAGTATGAACCACAGATACTATATAATTGTCTACTACCCCACCCTCGTACAGAGTCTTACCTATCTCAAAGTTCCTGCTAGCATTGTTCTTGCTGACGCTATAGTAGAATGACTTAGGATATCCATACTTTGCTTTCATTGATGCTATGAACTGAGCTATCTCAGTGTCTCTCTCTACAATACCAAAGTTTGCATCTGCAAGGAATAAATAGTTTGGTTTGACGTCTCTGCATATCACCTCTAGCTCTGTCTTCACTCTCTCCATGTCATAGAAGTGTACCTTTGATAAAGTAAGTGAACCCCAATCACAATACGAGCATCCATATGGACATCCTCGAGACGTCTCAAATATGATACCAAGAGGATTAGGTGATGCCTCTTTGATATCTAACAGAGCTGGTAGTTGATTAATGTATGGAGACCTCTTGAAGTCATCCTTACGAGGAGTATTGATTACGTGCTCGGCTGTACCATCAATGATCTGTTGTAATGCACCTTCTGCTTCACCGACGACATTGTGGTCGAACCAATCGTAGTACTGTCTATGAAGCTGAGGACCACCAGCAACAACCAAAATGGAAGGATTAACCATACGTGCGCGCTTAGTAAGAATAAGCTGCAACTGGAAATTCCATATGTAACAACTAAGTAATAAAACATCTGTTTGAATGAGGATGTCATCAAAGTCTCCTACTGTATCTGGTGTGAATCTGTGATAGATACATCGATGGAACTCTACGTCATAGTCACGTAGTTCGTCTCGTGCTATCAAGTCAATGTATGGATAGTACGCAAAGTTATCTGATATTGGAGGACAAGATACTAGTATCTGTTTCATTAGTGAGTCCAGTGACCCTTTCCAATATATTTATGCTTAAAGCTAAAGTCTTTGTACTTGATCTTGCCATAGTAGTCTACCTTCTGTTGAAAAGATTCAGCAGACCATGCATTCCATGGATCAAGTCCTTCTTTGCTTTTATCACCTTTCCATGCTAGCTTCCTAGCTCTGAATGATGAAGCACTATTATTCTCTGGCCAAGCAAACTCTGTTACTTGCCATACTGGACCTGGTTCAGAGAAATTATCTTCTGGATATACATGATCAGTGTGAGTTTGTTGGTAGATAAATGTAAACTCTGCTTTCCAACTTCCTTCGTCATCTATATCAAATGCATAGTTAGCCCATATTGGTGCATAGTTACGTTCGCCCCACTCTTCCATCTCTAACTGAGGTCTAAACTTTAGCTGTATAAGATATCCACCACGAGCTCTCCACATAGCTCTAAAGAATGGCCATATCTCATTCATAAGAGAGTCTGCAAATGCTCCTTTGTCTGTCTTAATGATATCGTAGTCTACATCACTATAGTCATACTCCATATCTTTATGGACGTTTTCCTTGTGCCATTTGAGTCTATAGTGTTTCAAAGCTAGATTTGGTCTATAAGGCATAGCACAATCTTCTTTCATAAGAGGTTTCATAGCCTCTGTGAATATAACAAACGTCTTCATCTTAATTAGTTTGTGAGCTATGCTAGCAGTAAAGTCTTTCTTGATCCAGTGATTATAGTAATACACAGGAGCAAGACCAAACTTATCAAAGTTCTGTCCTACAATAGAATCTACGCTGACAGAGAATCCATTGCCTTGTGATACTGTTATCAATCCAAAGTCTTTGTTACGCCATAAGAATGTAAATGTATCCTCTAGCATCTTAGGAGTTTCATTAGGATATCCTACTATCCAGTTAGTCTGTGCTTCAATACCTACAGATGCACCATCACGGAAGTTAGCTTCCATCTCTTCTATAGTGACCTTCTTATCCATAGCATCAAGCACTTCTTGTGATCCACTCTCAGTACCATAGTTAAGAGCAACGCATCCACCATCTACTAGAGTCTTGAAGTACTCTGTGTCCATACGACCATCACATCGTGCATATCCACTCCAATGTATCTTGAGACCCTCAGCCTTGACTCCTTCACAGAATGCTCTGAGCTCATTGAGATTACCATTCATGAGACTATCAACAAAGTAGAATACATTTGTACCATACGTATAGTACATGTATCGTACCTCATCTAATGTCGATAACGCAGTCCGCTGTCTGTATTTGTAGAAATGAGTCTCTTCACAGAATGTACACTTAGCAATACATCCTCTACTGATAGCACACAGAGCACCATTAGAGAATATATACTTACCCATTGGAAGATCGCTATAGTCAGGATATGGTAGCTTGTCGAGACTAAACCTCTTGCCCTCATCTTGTCGTATGATCTTAGACTTATTCTTAATCTCTGTATATGGAATCTCTTGCTTTTGCTCTAGTTGCAGTAGTGTAGTGAGGAGAGTCTGCTCACCCTCACCATTAGCAACATAGTCATATGAAGGGTCTGGTTTGAAATGACTCATATGAGTCTGAGGTCCACCTACTATGATCTTGACATCTGGAAGAGCTCTCTTGAGCTTTCGTATCATATAATCAGTAGGTCCTTTGTTACAGTAGTACAGACTGAACCCTATCAAGTCAGGATTAAACTCATAGATTCTTCGTATACCACTATCAAGTATAGGCTGTACGAACTTATGGAGGTCTTCCCAATACTGCTCGCCTTCCCAATGCCAGTCTCTAGTACCTGCCCAAGGATCCCATTCGATATCCCAGTTTTGTTTATAGTCGTTATATGCTTCTATATTGAGATCAAATGCCTTAGTAGGAAACCCAGCATTCTTTGCTACACCAGCTAGCTTAGCAATACCATAGTGAGGGAATCCAGGATCCCACTCAGGACACATAACGAGACATAGACGAGTCTGTCTATTTGCCTCGTACGGTATTTCTATCTCTTGGAGTCCTTTTTGTGGTCCTTTGGACCACTTCTCTAATAGCTTCTGTGTAAGTGTAGATCGATCGAGCACATACTGACCATCAGGTCGAGGAGGAGGCTCGAGCTTTGGTTGTTTATTTAATGAGAACCATTTTCCGTTAGCCATCGTCTACACAAACAATGATTTGATGATACCTGCTAGTAGTAAAGGAAGACATATTGCATTTACTGTCATTAGAGCACGATCGTGCCATTTGAATGCTACAAAAAACCAGCACAACAGTCCTAAAAGACTGAATGACTGATCAACGAGGTTTGGGACGATGTCAGGTCCTATCGAACGAGCACTCACTGCAAACACCAGCATTATTGTTCCTACCCACTTAACGAACCACGTTATGTCATGGAGAGGAGTCTGCTTCTGTACCGTAGATGGTCTAACAATGTTCACTGAGTTATCTTCTTCATCATATAAATGTTTATTCATTTAGGTGGTACTAACTCCTCAACCTCATTACCATCACTATCGTACAATGTCACAGTACGAATGTATCCATTGTCTCTCAAGTTATCAAACATCCCGCCAGCTCCTATATCAACGCCGACATTACGACCAGTCCAGTATCCAATAACAAACAATCCTCCTCCTATCATAGATGCAAGGTACGGAAGATACTCACCTATCAATGTCATCTGGATTTCCTTCTCTCAATGTTTGAATTCGTTCCTGCATATACTGCACTACTACTTCAGGCATTTTTTTACTTATATTATTATCTAGCTCAAATTGCAATGACGCAATTAACATCATGTCTTGCGATGACGGGCTCACAATCCCAGGACCTTGGAGGCTTTGAGATCCTTTCCTGGCTTATAATGATTACGAAAGTAATCCGCAACCTGTTCCATATAGTGAGCAGCATCACCATCGAGTTCCTCACCACACTCCTCAAACAGACGAGCAAGCTTGAATGTATCAATCTTCTCTGGTCCATCAAATGGACTCGCAGCATGCATCTTAGCTTTACGTTGGAACATTGGTTCTCTCCTATAGTTGGGGTTGGGCTACCAGTTATCTATGCTATGGCTGATTTGCAGGTTGGACTCGGTCCTCGCCATTGACAAGACCCATCACATCACTCTCTTCAAACCCAAGATCAATCATATTATCTATGAAATGACCAAGAGGCTGAAGACCCCACTCATAACGATAGATCTCACGCTCTACCTTTTTATCCCAGAAGACACGAGGCTCAATCACATTACTCATCATTAGTTCCTTTCTCCACGACAAACTCACTCATTGCATCTAGCACACTTGCTAGCACCTGTGGATCATCGACGAACATGTACCCGACAACCCCCAGTATCACACCCAATAATAACTGCATTCTACGATCCTTTCCTACACGTAACATCCGCAATCTCTTTCCAGTCATCCCCAGAGTCCTTTCGTAAGGCCCCCAGCTTGATCGCCATCCTCAATGACAGCTCTCGCAGTGACTTCTCATTATCATCGATATACTTCATAATGTCAACGATCATCTCCTGACTCAATCCAAGAGGTTTGAATAACCCCTGAGCAACGACCTGCTTGATCCTGATAATGTAGTCTCGGCTAGACTTCATCTGTAAGTCAATGTAATGACTACGAGACACCATAGCCTCACAGTGCGGTGCTAACTTAGAAGGAGCCGCAGTGAAGTCAGTGTTTGTAATGAATATGATACGACCCTCAAAGTCCCAGGTCCCAGGAATAGTGCCAATCTCATCATCCGCAGCTATCTTGTCATTCGTCATGTAAGAGATACGACGTCTCTCAGTAGTATCACAAGCAGCCTTGAGCAGTGAGATACAGTCAAGGTCTAACAGGATAGAGTCACAGTCATCGAATACAACCACATTATCCCTGGACCTATACTTGTATAGAGTACGCAATAACCCTATCTTAGTCGCTCCGCCTTTGATGATCTCATAAGGACCACCCCACGAATCCAGCGCTTTCT
>TARA_R110001583_G_scaffold1177_4_pt1 | contig 26855 bp, 30 predicted proteins | sample TARA_R110001583 | Tara Oceans TARA_R110001583 (sample SAMEA4398432) | marine metagenome | biome: Polar Biome; feature: [MES] marine water layer (ENVO:01000295) within the mesopelagic zone...; material: water (ENVO:00002006), including particulate matter (ENVO:01000060) such as...... | reverse complement strand
CCTGCACCTGCACCTGCACCCACACCCACACCTGCACCCACACCCGCACCTGCGACTATTGAAAGTTTCTCGGAGGTTATTGACAGCATCCCCGAGAAACTCCGCGTAACATTCAACAATATCAACAAGTATTTACCAACTGTAGATGGTGAAAAGGTAGAACTCGTCAGGGGTGAAGGCTACTTGTACTTCGACGACATGAAGCTTACTCTTGACGCAGAAGGCAGGGGTGGTTCGAGCGTCGAAGGCACAATGCACCTGAAAACCATGTCAGTCAGGGAGTGGGTGCAGGAGTATTACGACAAAGTTCTGTCAGCGGGAGATACTCATCCGTTACACCCTGACTATGTAACTGAGACCGAAGCCGCACCTGAAGCCGCACCCGCACCCGAAGAAATCATTGAAGATATCCTGCCCACGGCAAAGCCCGAGGCAAAAGGGTTTAAACGCCCGGTGACTGGCCTTCATGAGAAGAACCCTGATGATCCACCTGAGTCTTTCTGGCGCGAAGAGGTAGCCCCTGGCGTTACGCGTGTCCAGCAGATGCTGGACGAGGGGGTTGAGGTGTTGTGGCGGCCATGGATGACATCCGACGAGAAGGGTCGCGCCCTTGTTAACCTGGGCTTCAAGCGTGAAGGAAAACGCCGGAACGAGCTGACAAAACACAGGCCGGGGGCGATATTGGCACAGAGGTCGATAACGATGGGGTTCCCGAAGGATATCATAGATGCATATTATGATTTCCTTTCCGGCAAGAAAACTACGACAGCACCAGCAAAGCCTGGCGAAGATACGATTGAGAATGTCATCGCGACGTTCCCGGAGACGTTCGCGTTAAGAGCCTGGCCAGGTGATCTGTTCAGGGTTGCAGGTCCTCCAAAAAGCTGGATTGACCGGCAAGGGAAGGCGCAGATCGTCGTTGAGGTGGAAAGAGATGGCACCTGGTTAGATTTTGACAGGGACACGCCAGAAAATGTGCGTCAAGAGATCGTGGCCGAGCAGACCTTGGCTGAGACCCCTGGGCTACAGCTTACAGAAGAAGATCTTGCAGGCGTGACCACACCCACGCCCACGCCCACGACGTCTGTTTCGGCTAACCAGCCTCCCCGTAAGCTGGTGGTATCTGGTGGTCGTAAGTATTCAGATGGGCAAATACTATATGACGAGCTTGACCGACAACATGCAGCTTGGCCGATAGCCGAGATTGTGCATGGAAACGCAAGTGGAGTTGACAGGATTGCTGATCAGTGGGCTGCCGATAGAAAAATTAGAGTTAGAAAATTCCCTGCTAACTGGAAACAACTCGGCAGGAAAGCTGGTCCTATACGTAACGCCCAGATGGCCAAGTACGGTGATCATCTCGTTGCGTTCCCCGGAGACAGGGGCACGTCCAGCATGATGAAAGAGATGGCAAAAGTTAAAAAGCCAGCGATGTCATCTCTTGACAGGCAAGAACTACTTGATATTCCAGGTGGTGTAGAAACTGCGAGCGTAGAGAATCTTGAAACCGGGAAGAATCACCCTGCATTACCAGGGTTGTTTGGAGAAGCCACACCAACACCTGCAGCGGCACCAACCCCCGAGGCCGAGGTTTTGGAGAAGCCTGAGTTTATGCCTCCGGTTCAAAAAGTTTCCGAAGGTGTATCAGGTGAAGATGTGGAGGTATCAGAAGCCAAGCGTGCTGCTCTTGTTGAGCAGGTTAAAAACCTAACAGATGAGCAGGTGCTTGACCGAACCACAACAGCTCTTAGAAAGCTGGCAACAGATGTTGGGGTTGATCCTGACGAGATCAAGCTCGGGTTTTACATACGCAAGTCTGGTAAGCTGAAGGGGCAGTGGGTGCGATCTAAGCCGGAGAGAAATGAACCGGCCACCAGAGCATCGTTGGTTTATTCGATCCGGAAACTTTTTGGTCAAACACAGGATATCTCCACTGAAGTTGCGCCAGAGGAACAGGTTGAATCCTCGCTTGACCGGGGTGAAGTGCCAGCCGCAGCTTCTGATGTCGAAGTAACTATGGCAGAAGTGATGGAATCTTTTACGGACAAGGAGATTCTTGAACTAAGCCAAGCTGAGTTGATAGATAACATCGAGACCTCTGTGGACATGGGTGGTCTTGGGCTTGGGTCTCAGTTGTGGAACCCTTATGTTACGGAAAAAGGAAAAACAGTTAAGCCGAATAATTTCATGAAACCGAACAAGCGAAGGTTGCTTGAAATTATCAGGTCCAAGTATCCGTATTCGGCTGCGGTGAAACAAGAGCTAGACAAGAGATTGGCCGTGACTCCTCCGTCGCCGGAAGCGACTGCACCTGCAGCTACGCCCACACCTGCTGCAGCTCATTCAGAATCAGAAGACGTGGCAAACCTTTTTGATTTCATCGATGACCGGGAGTCTTCCTATGGCATGGATGACCAAGATTTGTCTGCTCTTATTGGCGACGAGGCCATTGAAGAAGAGATAGCTGCGCATCGTGATAAAGCTGAGCCTATGTCGGCAGATGAGGAAGCCGCGCATTTCTTTGCGATGATGGATGATATGAATACCGCCCTTGATAGACCTCTTGATATTAAGGGTATCTCGATTAGCGACTTAAAAGTCAGAGACAAGGACGGCAAAGAAGGTAAATACGGTAGGACCAGCTCAGGCAATAACGTTGTTGTCTGGATGGAGAACGAGAAGAGGCCGCGTAACATACCAGCTGACACACTTGAGCTGGAGAGCACGAATATGTTGCGTGTTAAATCAAGGGTTCAGGTATCGGATCAGGCAATAGCTGATGCCAGGAGTTTAGTGCGCGGCGTTAGCGATAAAAATATGAATAAGCTTTTCAAAGACAAGAGTGGAAGGGTAAGTCTTGATAAGTTTATAACGTGGGCGAAGGGGATTGGTGCTTCTGTTCCCGATAAAGCCAGACGAGCCGATGTTGTAAGTGCTGTAAGAAGGCGTCTTGCTTTAGCAAAAGGAGAAGGCAATAAGCAGGAGCCAACGGATCGTGGTGATATACTTGAAAACTTTTTACGTGCCTCAAAAAAGAAATTTTCTCTCAGCACCCTCTCCACCTACGCCTCGACGTCAGGCATCATGCTCCATGATGGTACGTTTTACGATCTTGGTGATGAAATTCATGCAGAATTTATGAGCCGAGCGTACGATGAGGCTTTCCCTCTGGGCTTCCTGGACACCAAACGCTTCGACCCGTCCAGCGACGTACCATTAAAGGCCCAGCAAGAGAATGCCTGGGGAATACGTGACGATGTTATACAGGACTTCATGGCTGACACTGGTGCATTACGTGTTTCCGTCGGAGGTAGGGGTCTAGTTATAGAAGGTAATGAATCACCGTCTAGTGCACAGCTGAGCGCAATAAAATCGGCAGTTAAGAGTGGAAGGTGGTCCAATGTCGACCTTGAGTGGACGAACGTAGCTCATACGCAAGTAGCTGTAGATGACATTGGACCACGCGTAGCTTCTATGGTTATTACTAATTTCTGGCTCAAAGCTCTTGAGAAACAAACACGCGGAAGGGTGAAGGGTACGCTGGATACGCTCAGCGGGGACCCTCGATTGAATCTGCGAGATTTTATGGGCGGCCAGGAACAGGCGGCTCCTATTATTTACACCTCCGAAGAACTCAACCCATTTACTGACGAGGAGGCTGAGCGCGTAGCTTTGATTGCAGCACGATTCTCGCCTGACGCTGCAAATCCACAGGCATGGGGCAGGTCATGGGTGTTGGCGCACAAGAATACGGATGCTGCGAGACGAGAAGCTTTGCGGATTACGGAGCGGAATAGCAAGGTTAGGCTTCCTGCTGAACTTCGGCGAAGAATTGGGTTGTCTGCTACTCCATCCACCGCTAAGTCTGTTTTGGATATCATGGATGTGCCGGTTGAGGTAGGCATGTCAACATTTATAGGCGTTGCTGCTCAAGCGCAAAACGCGGTGCGCAACATGGTTATAGATGGTGACGCTGATGGCTTAGCGTTCTTGCAAACCAGAATACGCAAGGGTGTTAACAAGGGCGATCCGATGTCGATCGTTGTTCAGAACGCCATAAATATGTTGCGGCCCACTACGCGGGATTCCAGCTTCATGCCCGATCCTTCAGACTTGAAGGATGTTGTGCATGTTGAACCACCGTCATGGGATGTCCCGCTTATAGATCCGTTGTCTGAGTCATTGGCACAGCAAGCAGTTCGTAACAATATAAATGGCATCGCTCCTCGTAATCTGGATGAGAATACCCAGATGACTATAGCTCGTGCTCGTGAAGTTGAGTGGCATCAGAAGTTTGGGCCAAAACCACAGATTCTTGGTGCTGCGGTGTCGCGATCGTTACGTAACCCCCATATGTACACGCCTAATGATGATCTTCTGGTTCGCACACCCCGAGCGCAGCACAAGGGATATAAAACGTTGCTTCATACAGTTCAGCGGATGATGAGAAAAGGTGTGATGAAGTGGCAGGGAGCAACGCTGCAGAGAAAGAATCCACTCGAAGACATAGCTGTTCTTGGTCAGGTGATACGTGATGCACGCGTGGAGAATTTCATAGTCTATTATATAAATGATGACAATGTTGTGGTTGGATCAACCATCGTGTCGTCACGTAAACCGAATTCTACGGAGAACCTAAACGTAATTAGTTGGAATTTCGTTGCTGCCAAGGCTGGGTCTCTCGGAGCTACACGCATAGCTACATCACATAACCACCCTTCTGGTGTGCCGTCACCAAGCATGGCAGATTTAGAGGCAACCAGAAAGGAGGGCATTGATGCAAGGATGCATGGCCTGGAACATATGGGTCATGTTATTGTGGACAACACACAATACTTTGAACTCAATCCGTATGACCCGAACCTTGCCAGCGATACCGTGTGGTTGATCGGACCAGACGACCCTGGTTTAAAATTGTTGCCCCCAGACATCGGGAAAAATCTTCGTCGCAGTCCGTATCTCGACCCTCTCACTACTCCGGGGCTGGAAGCCAAAGCTATACACGAAGCAGAAGCTACGTCTCGGGACGACGTGGAGCGTGAAGGGTTTTATCACGCAAAGATGGAGTATCTAGAGATGGCTCGTGACAGTGTGATACGTGCACATGTCGGAGCTGGGCGATCGCTGTCGCCGGAAGATAGAGCTACGTATATGTATAGTATAACTTATTCTGCCTTTCCACCCGAGGTGGGGGTTTTTCGACTTAGCGATGTCAAGGCCCAGATATTGGAGCAGGCCACGCGCATAGCTCACGACAATGAGGTCGCTGTTGTTGTTCATCTGGACGCGAGCAACAAAATTACATCTGTTCAGTCTGTTGATATCGAAGCCCTGCGTGATGAAGATACGGTCTTTGATGTTATTGATAAGCGAGTTGCTGGTTCTTACTACACTTATGTATACCTGTCAAGCGAAGCCGCGGCTCGCCAGACCAATACAGCGGATGGCTTTGACCAGACCGTCGGAGGGTTTTTAAACAGGTTATACAAAACAGATCATATCCAAGGCTATGCTACGCAAGAAGTTAACCACGATATTGATACTGATAAAAACAAACAGAGATATAAAGGTGGGTATGAGGCTGGCACGCCAAGCGAAGACTTCAGGAGCATATACGCTAACCTTTCTCCTGACTGGCAAGAGAGGGTGCTGTTTGCGCTCGGAAATTCTCCCGGACTGAGAGCTGGAGAGCTTCGTAAAAAGGAAGCTCTTTGGAAATTGGTCGATGCCAACCGCAAATGGTTTGATAGATACAGGGCCGACGATAACGAAGATATAATTAGACACTTTGTAAACATGGGAGTTAACAAGGGCATTGATTTAAAGATGCTGCGAATGCTTGCCCCGGATGAAGATCCTGTCAATATGCCCTGGCGCGACATGACAGAAAAGTCTTTCATCAATCGCCGTTCAACTCCGAAACATGGGTCGCAGCAACAGACAGGTCCTGCCGAGGCAGTGTCTAAAGTTGTTCGTCCAGTTCAGAAAATGATAGATGCTACTCGTAACCATGAAACAATACCCCTTGATCCTAACGAGCCGGGCGTTAACCATTTCAGGAAGTTCAATATGGCCTCGCTTGACAACGTGGATAAGTATACAGCCGCAGAAGAAACGTTGGCTCGGCCAGAAACAATGATGGGTCGGCTGTTCCAGGATTTTGAGGTTAAGGATTTCAGAGGTTTGATTCGTGAGCTTGGTAGTGTCGTCAGGAATATCGGATCGGGCGTGGGGATTCGGAAGTCTGTGTTAGCTGGCATCAAGCGAGTCAACCCCTTCATGGCCAAGTGGTTGTATGATACGGAGCATGCGCTTAACGTCTGGGTTGACCTTGTTAACGAGCACCGGCTGGGGAAGGGAGGAAAGGCACTGTCTGCTGTGGCCAATCCTCGGGATGCTCTCGACTTGTCACGCAATGTGGGCGGCAAGATCGAGGCCAAGTTGAAGGAATACAACTCTATTCTAAAGATTTACAATGATGGCGTTGGGCTTAATGATCAGGAAATGATAGACGTGAGTGTGTATCTCGCCGCGTTACAGTCCAAGAAAAGAATTAACACAGCAGAACACCGATATGATTCTCTGGAAAATCTTAAGACAGATAGAAAAGACCAGGGTGATATCATCAAAGAACTTAAAGCGCGGCTTAAAAAGAAGGATCTTGATCCCGTCACGCGCAAGAACATAGAAGATACTTTGTTTACAACACAAGCATATCACGCAGAGATCATTCGTGAAATCAAGGCGTTACGCAAGCTGGTAGTTGAAGAAGTGGTTTACGACGAAGATGGAAATGCTATTGATAAACATTTTAACCCGGAGCTTATTAATCCGGGCGGTGCAACAGCGGAGACGGCCGATGCTGCGATGAATGAGATTAAGGCTCGACTCATTAAGCAGCTTGGTGATAAAGCTGGAGCAGCCAAGTTCGAAAAACTGACAGATGTAGCCAGGGAAATGCATCTCTTCTGGGATGGGATGCTTGATATATCAATCGATGCTGGCCTCGTCAGTCGTGAGGATGCCATGTATATGAAGGAGGCCAATGATGCACACGGCGATTACATGTCTCCGTTCGATATCATCAGGCACTATAACACAGCTACAATGAGCGGTGGTGGAGGTCCTCGTAACCGTAGCAGCATGAGTATCTTTGATCATCAATTATACAAACACATGGTTGCTACAACGTCGGAATCTCGTGATCCTATCCTGTCTTCTACCGACAAGATATCTGCCATAATCAGTTTTGCTGCCAAGAATAAAGCAACGAAATCTTTCCACGACACGCGTCTTCTGTGGGATGGTAGCGGTGAGGTTGACCCCGAACTTGAATCCGTCATGATGAACTTGGAGGAGGGCGACGAGGTTCCGAAAGATTTCAGGCGTATACATTACTGGAAAGATGGCAAGCGTGTGTCATTTGTGGCGTATGCCCCGATAGCTGACGTGTTGCTGGGCCTGAACAGGCCAGTTGCTGGGCCTATAATGCGGGTAGTTAAGCAGTTTACGAGGGTCTTGAGGGCTGGAGCTACGGCATTGTCGCCGTCGTTTATTGTGTTCAATATTCCCCGGGATCTTATGACCCAGTATATATCGGCCGATGCACCACTCAGTCCTTTTGCGATGGACGACATCAAGCTGTTCGGTAACAGTATGTGGACAGCATTGAAAGCATCATGGAATCCGGAGACTGTTGATCCCCTGCTCGAAGAGTTTATGGCCTGGGGTGCTGGTTACGGTGGTGAAATAAGCCAGTCAATGTTTACTGGCACCGAGGAAGATGTAAAAAAATTGAGAGGGTCGGGAGCACGACGGAAAAAATTCCTGGGCCGGGATATAGAGACGGGTGACTCTACCCTTGACAACATGGCAAGGACAACTTCGTGGGTCATGGGGATGTTTAATCCGTTTGGTTCGGGATTGTCTTTGTCTGAGGCACTGGAACAGGGCACACGCTTCGCCGTGTTCCAGAAACAGCTACAGGCATCTGGTGTAGATGTAAGTATTTCCGGTCTTAAAGGTTTGGAAACAACGAAAGACAAGGAAGGCCGTTTTGTTGACAGTGAAGGTAACGTAATCACCTCCGAGGAAGCAGAACAAAGAGAAACAAAAAGACAAAAAGCTATCTTCGCGGGACGCAGGGCTACAGTAGACTTCTCTCGTGGTGGCAAGGCTTTCTTGTATATGAATATGATGGCTCCATTTACAAATGCTGCCGTTCAGGGTGTGCGTACTGTCACTGGTGGGATTATGGAGCATCCGACACGCGCCAAAGCCATGATGACAGCAGGTGCGCTTACGGCTATCGTGCTTAACATCATGAACCGCATGAACTACGGTGACTTGCTTGATGAGGAGGAAGATTGGAAGAGGCGCAAGTCCTTTACGATGATCGTAGGTACGTGGAAAGATGATCAGGGAAAGGAGCACCCGATCTCGTTGCATATGCCGAAGGGTGATCTGTTGTCAGCTGTGACTGTGCCGTTCGAAGATTTTATAGATCATTTATACAGGGCACAATCCGACCCGAACGTAGGATATACCGACAATGCAGTAGGCGGTATGTTCAGCACGATGGTTGAGATGTTTAGTGAGTATAGCCCGATTGAGTTTGAGCGTGATGGCGCACTTAGCCTTGGGCTTATCGCTTCGAAGTTTTTACCAACTCCGATCAGGGCTACTTTCGAAACATACACAGATAAAAACTTTTATTTCGATCGAGAAATTGAAGGCAGATTAAAAGGACTGCTTACAGAAGACAGAATTAATCGTGACACTACAGAGCTGGCGGTATTCATGTCAGGTTTGGCCGGTAGCGTGTTCGATATTACCGGTGACAGGGAAACAAATCCTTTTTCACCTGTTGTAATCGATCACATTGTAAAAAGTATGGCAGGTGAAGGTGGCCATATCGCCACGAGCTTGCTTGGTAAGATAGGAGGCGCAATTATCAGCCCGCAGGAAGCCCTGTTTGGTGTAACTGAATCGTTCGATGCGCCATGGGCAGACTGGGTGGAGACGGCAGCCTATACACCAGGAATAAAAAGGCTTATTTCTGTGCGTGGCGGTAAGCAGGAACGTCTTCAGATGAGAACGCTTGAGCGGGTACAGCAGATCATCGGTTCGCGTCGGGCTTCTCAGCTGAGGCCGGTTCTCGATCTTATGCGTGAGCGAAGGGGGCTATCAGGTCAGGAGTTTATGGAAAAGGTTAACGAGTTCGGCCCCGAGCAACTGTCGATGCTGAAAATGGAGATGGAACGTGAAGCTTCTGGCTTGGGTCGCAACGAAAGTGTTGCTCGCACGCTACGTAGCATGCCGATAAGGACGTGGGGCAGGGCGATCGGTATAATTGAACTCATGAACAATAATATCACCCGGCCGATTGACAGGGCTGAGTTTATTCGGGGCTTGGCATACGCAAAGCTTCTTACTCCTATGGTGATGGCTCAGGTTATGTTGCTTGCCGGTAATGGTGTTCTATACAGACCTGATGGTGTTATTCCCGGGGCACCGGGGCTTAGGCGAGTTTCTGACGTGCGCGAACTGTCTCGTCCAGGATTTTTGCCAATCATGCCAGAGTTAAGATAAACAAAAGCAAAATCGATTCTTGACAACGAGCCTATAAAAGAGTAAACTCGATTAACACACGGGGCAATAGTAAAGTTTTTAGGTATTAAGGTCAGGCACGACCCTTCCCTATAACCCGCCCCGTGTGTCATATATATACAGGTAAATTTTATGGCCAAACAAAAAACGTTGACGCCGTATTACTATGGCGCGGAGTTATGCGGAAGGCGTGGGAAGAATGGGCGACAACGGGAGCCTGTGGTTGACGGTGATACTATCGATGTGCTTTGTGATCTTGGCTATGATGTTAGAATAGCACTGAGACTCAGGCTAATGGGAATCAACACACCCGAATCCAGAACAAGGAACAAGGCAGAAAAGATTCTTGGGTTGGAAGCTAAGGAATTTCTGAAGGATACACTGGCATCGGCAGACCTGATTGAGTTTGAAAGCCATGATCGTGGCAAGTATGGGCGGGTTCTCGCGACTATATATACCACGACAGGCGAAAAGCGAGTAAATATTAACGAGCTGCTGGTGAAAAAGGGTCATGCCAGATACTACGATGGTGGTAAGCGTGAGCCGTGGACATAGGGAGGCGAGATGGGGAACGTAGCACCTGTTAAAGTTAATCAAGAACAGGCGATAGCAAAAAAGACAGGGTTGGATGTTAGCCAAATAAGCGCAGGTGTTGTGATGTATGGTGATAAGCCATTCGTTAACATCACGGGCAAGCGTTACAAGATGGATGATAGGTTTGGGCCAGGGAAGTGGGGCACTCGCGTAGATCAGATTAAAGGGGATGACTACGACCACATGCTGAAGATGTGGGGAAAGAAACCGCCATGTATTATAATGAAAGCACAGATATTATTTAATGGTGATGTTCTTGCGGAAGATTATGGATGGTCGTCTCCTGATTCCGCTCCGGCAGGTGCGCGACAGTTTGAAAAAGATGGTATAGGGATCGCATCTTCAAAGGCACAAAGCAGGGCTATGTCACAGCTAGTTGCGAACGGGTTTGCTTCTGAAGAGAAGGCCGAACGTGGTAGGATGATGATAGAAACGGGGAGTATCGAAGCGGGATTCTTGCGAGATTCCAGTAAGCTCAAGAAAGAAATCGGACCTGAAAAATACTACAAGGTATTAAAGGATCATGACGTTGAGCATGCCGATGACCCAAAGCTACAGGGTAGCCCGAAAAAAATGCAAGCCATACTGAATGATATGAAACATGGTGATGCATGGGAAGTTATCGAAAATGAATCGATAGATAGGGTAGGGTTATTAGGAAAGATTATTGACGCGGATGTGCCACATCAGGCACGAGAAAACGCAGTTATTGCTTTGATGATGGATTTAGAGAATGAAGAAAAGCTAGTCGGTGAGTGCCCACTTGAGTCAGACCAGACATATGCTGAAATTATGGCTGAATATGTGAGCAAATCGATGAAGGAATCTAACTTTGAGAAGGCTTACGATGTGTTGAAGAGGTCGATGGAATTAGTCTAGTCGGGGGTTATGTCGTGGGGTTGAGTTCGGGGAAGGCTCGGCCATATACCAACTAGACACGTGAAGAGACTGTGCGTCGTCATTCTGGTTGATCGGGGGAGACACCGGAATGGGCATGGTCTCTTCTTTTTTTTAGGTGGGACGCCACACCCCAGAACTGTGGCGTCCCACCATATAGCGTAGCCGTTGCCAAGCTACGCCTTGCTACGAATATCCTCCTTATCCAAGTCGTTTTCCAGCTTAGCCGCAAAATCTAAAAGGTCGTTGATCGCTTCGTAGCGTGGATCTTTTGCGTTCTTAGGATCAGGCGTTGGTTGTAACCTGCCAACCATAGTTGTTATGATCGCTTGATCTGACTCATCAAGTTCAAGGTACCATGCAATAAGTTCCGTTGCGTTTAGCACCTTGCCTCTTCGTTCTTCTTTAAATTCGATCTCTCGTGTGTCCTCCGAATACCCCGTGGTGTGGTCGAATACTGTGTCCTTCGAATACTGTGGTTGTTGCTTTGAAACTTTATCTTCGTTATTAATTTTCACTGGGTTGTTATCTTTCACGGCATTGTGTTCCGTAATTAGCATTGTAAGATGACCAAGTAACGTAGCCCCGACCCGTTCCTGGACCTTAGCTCTTCCTAAATCATTGTTCATCAGGTTGCTCACCGCGTGAGCACTTATCCTGAGACCGTTATGGTCCTTCGGAATCCTCATTGCTATAGCCGATGGGGACATCTTTGTTTCGTGTCTATATTTTCTAAGTGCTGCTGGCAACCATTTGGGAATCTGAACTTTTTTCCCTGATGAATACCGACCGTTATACTTTCTTGGCACATCCTTACTATAGTTCATTTTGTTGAGCCTCTTATCTGGTTATGTTCCGAGCTTGCCGTCTTTGACAAATTCCTCATATGACCACTGAGCTTTATGTGCCCAGTTAATACTCTCGCATACTCTGTTTATAACTGTATACTTTTCGTTACCTTCCTCCAGAAGTAACGTTTGTATGATACGTCCAGCTACTGTGTTTAGTTCGTCGAACGCTTGAGTGATGTCTTGTTGGGGGGCTTTCTGTGTAGCTTTTTCTTTCCCCGTCTTCCCCGGTATGTGGGAGGTTAGCGATAGTTTCTCGATGTTCTTGATCTTGTTCATCAGGTGGTTCCTTCTTGGTTTTGTTGGCCTCAAATCCACGATTTCCGTAGGTGTTGAGGATTTCGTTAAGGGTGTTTTCAGACTGGTCAGTTTGATTTTCAGACTGGTCAGTTGGATCGGGAGCAACGACGGTTCGTGGTTTGGTTAACACGTCGAGTGTAACGTTGAAGATGTCACTGATCTGAATCAACCTCTTCAACGATAGTATCCTCTTGCCTGTTTCGACTTGGCAATAGAAAGGGCGTGATACATCAAGCAACTCAGCCATTTTACCCTGTGAATACCCAAGCAACTCCCGATGTTTGCGGATGTTGTCGGTCAAATCCTTCATCTTATGTCTGTAACTCATAATTATGGACCCTCATCTGAGCCAAGAAACAGGACGCGAATAACACGGCGAACGATATGACCGGCAAATTTTGGGACTTCAACTTCTCTTCGGTCATCGGATTTAAAGGTAAGCCTAAGCCACGGCCTACCCTTGATGGGCGTTTCGGTTATGAGAGCTTCGTATTCTTGTATCGCTTCTTCTTTAGATCGGGTAATCGTCGCAGGGTTAGGCATCGTCATCCGATCCTTCACCTGACTTGCGTCGATTGGCAAGCCTGTTAATCAGATCGCTAACCGAATCCTTCGCTTCTTTCTTATCTTTTTCGGGCATATCTATGTCATCTATCGAGGCATCGAGTGACTCCCTCATCTCTTCTTTTGTTTCTTCGTCGAGATCGTTCTCGCCACGAATAAACCCAGTCATCAGATCGATCTTTTCCCTGATCTCGTTCGGCACATTAATACCAGGTTGTATTTCAGACGTATCGAAGTTAGCTATATCTCCGAGTGCTAACAACTGTGCCCTACTCATCATCACGTTCTTATACAACGAATCAATCGCACCCTTGATAGCCTGTTTATGTAGGTTATCATTGGGTGTTGGCATCATAGTAAGCCGTGATAAAACATGAGCCATATCACACAGGTCTCGACACAGCACCATTGCAACAGATATAAGATCACTTTGATCACCTTGCTGACTCATCTTCGTCCTCACTTTCTGTGGGTAACGTGAGAGCAAACGTCCCTATGTCTGGAATTTCCAGACTGCTGTCCAGATTATCTAACCACGGCTGAATATCTTGCTGTGTTAGGGTAAGGTTGAGGCCCATGTTTACACCACCTGGAAACATTACATGTAACAACGATAAAGCCATAGTAAACTCATCGAACTCAAGTTCACCATCGTTCACCATATCTTCTAATGTTTTGCTGTTTTCTTTGGGTGGTCCAAAGGCCATACCTACCATTACCTGTTCATCATCTCTTGAAATTTCTTCGGACTCCCCTTCTGCCATGAGGATACCGTTGATGTGTAGCTGTCCTTTCTCTTTTTCAAAGCTGATGAGTATCATTCGTTGTCGTCGCTCCCCGTCCTGAGTATATCTTCTAGCGTGTGTAACGTCTGGCTTGACGCAACCTCACCCTCGTCTTCGTCCCAATACTCGATAAACTTCGAGCCGATTTCTGCGTTATCGATTGTTCTTCTTTGCGCTAATGCCAGTTGCATAGCCATGAACCCTGATGCTTTGGGTCCGATGTCAAGTTCACCGCTAACGATCTGGTCTAATACAGCACGTAGCGCATTGGCATATCCAAATGCCTGAAAGAATGCTGCAATTTCCTTCGCCTCTGTTAATGACGTCGGTGCGAGTTCTTTCTTGTTGTCATTCGTGTCCACTTTTTCTCCTTGTTCTTTGAACGGCATTTGCAAATACACCGTGTTGGGGATTCATGTTTACGTTAATCTCCTGAGCTATGTCTTCTATTAACTTACAATGCTCAACGGTAACTGGATCTGGATCGTCTTCCCATCGTTCTAAATAATCATATATTGCAAGGACCAACGCAGTCCCTGACTTATCGTCAAGGTGAATGATCATAAGATGACCTCGCGGAATACGCCCTGTGTAACCTGCGTTAACATATTTTCGTGCTCCGGATTGATCTGAAACGCCACATGACACAGGTTCTGATATGGAGTTGACGTTGTGTTGTCATTTTCACCGTGCCATGCTGATTCTTCTGATTCGTTGATTAACACACCAACCACCTTGCACTTTGCTTCGTCTGTTGCTGATGTGAATCTTTTTACATCCTCGTTTTCAGGATCATACCAACGGTGGTTAAGCTCACAGTCAGACAGGATCACAACATCACCTTCAGGAAACTCCTTAAGGCTCCCGATCGTAGCATTCATTGCCGGATCGATGTTTGTCCCACCGTTCTCAATCACCATTACTTCCTTCAAGAATTCTGCATACTGTTTTGCAGGCTCCTCATACTTGAACGAGTATGTGTTGTAGCTGAACTTGTGAAGGACATACGGTTGGCCTGTTGACATAGCCCTACGAAACAGCATGATTGACATGGCGATTGCCCATGTCATACGTGACTTGGTGCTGTTGTTGGGGTGTGCTGATGTCATTGACTGCGAACCATCAAGTAATACAATCATTGGTCCGTTGCCCAACGCATCGGGTGCTTCCCGTTCTGTTATCTGGATGCTATGTTCAATCAAGCGTCGTTCCAGATCGTGCTTTAAATCGGGATGCGCCAAGTTAACAAGTTCTTGTGGAGCCATACGTGCAAGATCATCTCCGAGCACGTAACCTATTGGTGCACCGTGAGTTATAGCTGTTGCTTCAGACTCCACATCATTCATGATGCTGTTGACACGACCAATCATATTGGTTAATTCATCTACATTTGGGCACTCTTTGAGCAAGTTCATTAGCTCATCAATCTCACTATCAGAAACACGAGCATTAGAACCTGCGCCTAGTCCCCATTTTGTTCGTGTCTGTTCAGCCTCGGCTACCTCTTCCATAGCCTCATCCATAAACTCTCTCACGGCTTGCCTAATTATTTCTTTTTGATCGTCGCTAATATCATTGTTCGACGTTTCTCCTTTCTTTTGATTGTTGCTGTCGCCGTCACCATCATCGTTGCCCTCACCACCACCCTTACCATTAGGGTCTATTGGCTGGCCATTCTTTTCCCCTGACTTACCAGCACCACTACCACCACACTTCTCAAACAACTTATCCAGTGTGCGTGTAGCCCACGCTGAATAAATCCTATCCCACTTGGTGGTGTTTCGAAGTGCGTCATACTTTGGATCATCGAGGATAGTCTTGACGATTTGTTTAGAGAATTTGCTGAAGTCATCAAGCTCTACATCGTGCTTCAGGACAGGATGTCCTTTGTGGAAGGCGTTGAATACATCTTCAACCAGAATAGGGAAGTCAGGATGAATCGACTGCCCACGTTTGGCTACACCACGCATAGTAAAATTATTCTTTGCGATCCTGTTGAATTCCTGAGCATCATACGTGAACCTGTCAACAGAACGACCTGACTCCGGTGCGTCTGTAAGCATGTTAACAAGTTCATCGGGTGGTGGCCGAAAGAACCAACCACCACCACCGTCACTTAGGTCATCCCATACGCTGGTGTATGTTCTATCATCATGGTTATACTTACGCCCTGGGTTAAAGAGTGAGTAGAAATCGCCCCGATTAGTGGTCCCATGACCTAAGCCTAACCAGTTCTTGTTGTTTTTTCTGTCTGATTTAAACCAGTCCATTAATTATTTTTCCCCCCGTAACAGCCCTTCAATCTTAAATATCATACTTGCGATCTTGTCTTCCCTTTCTTTTATGAGTGCTTTTTTCTGACCAACGGCTGTCTTGACTTCATCGTTTGTCTTCTTTAGCAACTCGGTTAGTGACTGCGTACAATCCTTTGCGATCTCAGCAAAAGCCAAAGGGTCAACGTCCGCTACCTGTTCATGCTTTTGTTCGGTGTATTTAAGAATTTCTTGTGCTTGCTTCAGGACTTCCTCGCCTTTTGCATCGCTTTGTCCGCATACCTCAGCTAAAATCTTGGTGATACTGGCCTGCTCACCCAGATTTTCCCATATGCTATCAGCAAGAACGGACAGATGTTCTAGTTGAACCGAAGATGAGCCAGACATCAACGCCTCAACAGGCAACAGCTTGTTAACCAACCATACTGCCTTGCGGTCATCCATAGACCCGACCTTTTCTTCGGACATCTTGCTACGAATCTGCCACAACGCCTGATATATCTCTTCGGGAACGTCAACAAGTTTCGCCATACCAGATATGGCGTCTACCTCTTGGAGCGTTAGGTTCACATCACTGTAATCCGGAAGCCCACCATCACGTTGCCCCAACATCTCAACGAACGATGAGTTATCAGATATAGGATGAACTTCAATACGACCGAGCATCCTTGACCAGAAAGCCTGTAACGCTGAGGTTGCAGGCTTCTCGTTCGATGCAACAAGCAACGAACGAAGAGGCACATCGACTTCTGTTGAGCCGTTTGTAAACTTGTGCTCGTTTACACACCGTAGCGTCGGGTTGATCTGTATCTCGTTAGCCTTAAACCCCTCGTCCAGTATCACGTAGTGACAGGTAGGTAGAAAGCCCTCGACCTTGCGTGTGTATACACCCTTCAGGTATGCTTGAACGTCGACGGGTCCGAACAACTCGTCATAGGGAAGATTCTTGTTCATCAGCTTGATGAAGAAGTCAGCATCCGTGACGCTACGATACAATGCTTCAGCTATCATCGTCTTGGCAAGACCTACATCACCAAGCACCACAACATTGAATTGTCCGATCATTCCAAGCATCGCCATATGAATCAAGCGACCACGTTCAAAGAAGTCAGCGTTCATTCTGCTTTCTATTGCCCGGAACTTCTCGATCCCAGACATTGCGAGTTCAATTTCTACGCTTGCTACATCTTCAGGGTCCACAGGATTCATTTACTTCTCCTTTTTTAATGTTTTCCAGATACATACGACAACCACGGCTGTCCAGAATACAGCGGCAACTCCATTACTTACTGGCATTGGTCTCTAGTTCCAGGTTGTATTTTATTAAGAGGTGATGTTTTATTTCATCTGGTTCAGGGTAGCGTGACGGCAGATGCCCTGCCTCGTTATTACATTTGAAGCACCTGTCGTTGTGTAACGACCTGATAACTGGCGACCCCCCCGGGTTTTGACAGTCACATACCCAATGGTCATTGCACAGCTGATCCAGTTGCTGTCGGGTATACAGGTCTGGGTTGATTGTTGAGATGCCGTTTACAGTAGCACAAGCCTGATCGAACGTTATTATCTCGTTTTTATACTTCTGTTGCGAGGACCATCTGATCGCAGGATTCACAGAAAATTCCCATCGTGGTTTATTCTGAACGAAACGTTTTTTGCGTGGCACTATTGCCTTGCCCTTTCCAATCAAGATAGCGGCCATCATATCCATCTCTCGTTTACTGTCAAACCTTAGTACGTTCCCCATTTATTAACGCTCCGCTAGTAAATACACCACGTTGTTTTGCCGGCAGAACACGATCTCATCAACAGGAAGAGACTTGTCTGCGCTAATGGTGTAGGAGTTTGCTCGCTCTAGCTTCGTGCTACCATACGGTGCTGTCCAAGTCACCACCCGACCAGGATATTCTTCGGACGAATCGTCATAGTATTCTATGACAGCATTGCCGTTTTCAGATGTGATCCTTGCGAACTGAATCGACCCCGCACCCCTGCTGTAAAACGTCCATCCAGTAGCCTTATCGTGACTGATGAGTTCATCGACAAGCCACCAAGCATTGAATGTCTCGGCCATACGACGAACACCGTCGGTGTATACCCACTTGCTGTTCAGTGGCTGAAAGTATTTGTCTGTGCCCATATGGAAGTAACCTTGCTCCGCCTCCCACCGTTCCGCTTGCTCCGAAGGTGACATATCGTTAAGCAGTCTGTCTCCTTCAGCCATAGTAGCGGGCATTGGTGTGTTGATTACGAAATCAGATCGGGTCCTGCCAAGGTCGCTCATCTATTTTCCTCCTTTCAAGGAAGTATAGTAAAGATACTTTACAGTGTCAACTGCGGAGTTACGTTTATAACAGAGCTGAGATTGCCTTGTTCAGATTACTATCGAGCGACAGATCTAAGTCAGCAAGGACGGTCTTGATTTTGGTTTCCGACCCTGCCAATTCTATTGCCAGGATAGTAGCGTGTTCGGCCTCTTCGATTTCACCTATCTGCTTATCGCGTAGCTTAAACAGATCACTCACCTGATTGTCGTGCTTAGGAGACTTGTCGTGATCCCAGTGGTGGATCTTGTATTCATCTATCGGTTTCAGGAAATGGGATTGATAACATATCGCTGAGTTTGCTTCTTCCAGATCCCTGCAGTCCTTGAGTTTCTTGTTAATGGCCTTGATAATCTTGTTGATTTCCTGCTCGGTCTGCGTGATACCGGCATCTTCTCGTGAAGTCTTATCAACCAAGTCAAGTTCGTGTTGACACTTCGCGTTCACCTCGTCTTTCTTCTTCTGTGACCGTGCTTCCACCAATTTCACAAGCAACTTCCGCTGTCTCTGATTCACCGTTGGCCTCTCTTTCTTGGGCTTGAATAATCTGTGCCCGTTGGATGTAATCATCTGTGCTTATGCCACCACGTTTCCAGTTACGGTGTAGCTCATCGAGCAACTTCTTATGCGAAGGGGCCATCAACCTTAGCTTCATTTGTGTTGTTTTTATTCACAGTCTCTTCGGTAAACACTTCAGACCCATCAGCTTCGACCCCACAAACAAGCACAGGCTTGTCGAGGGCAGTATTCATCTCGCTTAATACCTCACGCAACCCTTCAACACCATCAGGTCGATGGTCGTCGGAGTATGTATGCACACCTTCACCTGGGCTACTAGCCATACCCTGCTCAGTTGTATACACCAAAGCTATTTCGTATCCGACGACTCCATCCCACGGGCAAATGGATTTTACTACCCTAAACTCTTCCTTTTCTACAAGGCCGTAGCGGTAATTCGTTAGTGATCCCATTTATTTTTCCTTTTCAATAGGTTTAGTTGCTGGATTCTCGCCTACGATACCATCTTCAAGCTCATTCGGCTTCCCTCCCCTTTTGAGAAAGCTTTCAGCCACTATCTGGTGATGACTGCGTGGAATAGCAGACACGACATCCTCGATGATTACTACACCACCTGATCCCAAGTCAGCATAACCGTTCTCTGTCAGGTCTTGCCAACAATAGTTGGGTGCTCGTATGTGCATCGGGAATTTCTCGCAAGCTACACGTATTACATCAGCTCGTGTTGGATGGATTTCTTCGAGGAACAACTCGTCATTGAGATAGTACCTGAGTTTCCAACTCACTTCGGTGGGTTCTCATCAAAATAATCGTGATCGTGTGCTGAAAGGTAGTCAGCTATCACGTGTGTTAATCGGTTGGATACTCGCATATTGACGAGCGTATTGACTGCCATATAAGGCCAGAAGTATATCGGTTCCGTAATACCAAATGCCTTTGCCAACCATACTGTTATCAGCATCAGCACAGTCAGCAAAGGCACATAGACAATCACCGTGTATACCTATGCCAGTTACGTTCGGCATCTTGAAGGGCTTTCTTCCGGCTACGCTTGGATCGGTATTCGGATATGAAAGCACAGATAATTACGAGTGGGAACGTAGAAACTACCACGTAGGGTAGCCAGAAAAGGACATCCTTAAGAAGACTCTCGATTATCATCATCTAACCCTGCCGATCAAGGTACTGCTGATCAAGGTAGTCAGCTTGACCACCCCATCTTGACCACGTTTTGAGGTTCTTGATGGGTACGCTCTGATACAGGCCAAAATTAACGTCGCCTATGCCATAAGCTTTTACGTCGTGATCGATAGCTTCACCCTCTAACTTCGTTCGTTCGTGATACTCTTCGACGAGCAGATCAGCTTCTTTCCTAGAGTACTGCGGTGCAACGTGAATCCTTCCAACCAACTCTCTGATTGTAGCCATATCAAGCTACCTCCTGTTGGGGTGGTGGTGGGTGTTGAGTTACTCTTCACGAAATTCCGGATTAGCGTCACTAAACGGTTCGAGTTCTCGAAGTCGTTCGTCATTAGCGTCAGCGTCACGAATAACTTGCGAGAAATTCCGTCGTTCATAGTCGAGGTAATACTCGCATACTGCACCTGACTCAGGGACTTCGGGTTTCTCGTCGGGGTGTTTCGGAGCGAGATAGTATATCTCATCAGCGAGATACTCGACGAAAGTCAAAGTAAAACCACAGGTCTGGCGATAGTAGAACATCGCGTCTTCCACCTGTGCGACCTTACAGATCACTCGCTTGGTGATCGTATTCTGATGTGGATGCGTTTCTTGCTCAACAGACTTGTTGAAAGACAAACGAACGGTGACTGCTACATCACCGTTCCTTGTCAGGGTTGGTGTAACGTAGGGCTTAACGTCTGGCATATTATTTTCCTTCTCGTGATAGGTTGGCTTGGTTCAACAACGATTCGGATGTGCTGATAATCTTCTCAAGATATTCAGGACGATTGATATGTCCCTTTTCGTACTGTTCTTCACACACCATCAACCAGTTTGTCAAGTGGCTGATAGTGCCCTGCCTCCTGATGAACTTACGAAGCGTCGCCATATATCAGTCTATTGCCTCCTCTAGTTGTGCCGATGTCATCACATCAGCGAACCGGATCACCGAACGACCATCGTCGGTGATGAAACAGTAACCATCGTCACTCGTGAATCTGCATCCTGGCTTAATAGGGTGGCTGTCTTCTCGACCTGTAACGTCGGTCTCAAGCAACACACTCCAATACTTGACTCCATCACGCTCAGTACGTAGCTGTTTGTTTAACAGCTTGGTAGGTTGACGTGTATACATTGCTCGACCCTGATACTCGCTCTTAATCTCAAGATCAGCGACAATCTCGCCAACCTCACTAAACAAATCAGCTAAGGTAAAACCCATACAAAATTCCTCCAGTTTTTGACATAGAAATAGCCCTGAACCGAACAGTTCAGGGCAAAGAAATAGCCCAACATCAGATACGATGTTGGGCTATAACTTAGAGAATGTTATTTTGTGTCGTACTGCTTATCGTGATTACAGACCGTAGCGTTAACTTCGATCTGTATTTCTGTTCCATCACCCAAGTCAAGAACCGGAGTCAAATTCCACTCCGACTTCGGGTCCTGCCAAGCTGGTGCAACATTACCGTCTTTGAACTTACCGAAGCTAATCCGGTGATACTTACTCTGGCTGATCTGCTTCTTCGACTTCGAACCGTCTTTGATCGTCCTTCGGTGCTGTGTATCAACAACCACAACCAAGTAACGATCCTGCTTCAACTCCGGGATTACTTCAACACCACAGCTACCCTTCAAAACCTCACGGGTCTTAGCCAAATACCCAGGTCTGTAATCCGTCTTCTCCTCGACTACAGGTGCAGGAGCAGTACCACCACCAGTGAAGTGACTCCTAAGACCCTCTAATTCAACAACGGTCATCTTGTTAAGCATATCAACGGTGATGCTACTCGGTGTTAATGCATCTACGATAATCACCAATTCTGCTTTGTTCATAACAACTCCTTTAATCAAATTCAACTTCTAGAACCGGACATTTTCCGATTCCGGCCAGACAAGATGCAATCGGCGTGCCAGACAGCCAACCACAAGATGTGGGGTGCACATTTGAGCAGGTGCGCAAGATGCGTGGGGTGCATTTGCGCAGTGTCGCAAAGAAACAGGCACAGTGTGCCGATTAACGCCAAAGCTACAATGTGGTCTCGAAGCCGATCCGGCCAGAGATATAAATGAACGCGCGACAAACCAGAGTCATAGACTAGATTGTAGGTAGTTTACTAACATACTGTTAAACCTAGACTTAGATGCTAAGGACTAAGAGGTATAATAGACATTATGTAAACCTGCAGGTGGGGTAGTCGACCCCGGCATAACTCTTTTGAATAATAATTACTTCAGCTCACGCAAATTTCCCTATTAAAAAAGGTCTCAGGCCGTAAATCCCGCCCATTTGCGTGTTTATATGTGGCGATTGCGCTTATATCGGACGAGGAGTAAGTATTAGGCTGGCTTTGTAAAGCTGGTATACTTATACTGTAGTAGTTGTTGCTATCACGGGGACCTCATTGGAGTATTCGAGAAAGGGTCATGAATGTTTGAAACGAAACCTGGGCTTCTTGGCTTCAACAAGGCTATGGATATGATATCCGAGCTTGAAAACGCATTAAGTGATTATGTCAAGAACCTCACCCGGGATAATGAGGATGACAAAAAGAGTCGGTATATTAAAGCGTATAGGGTCGTGGTAAATCAGCTTGCCCTTAGCCCCGAGATTGATATCCCTGATGTTGAGATTGACAATGGCAAGTAAATATTCTAAACTCCATATTTTATAAGGGCACTCTAAAATGGCTGCAATAACCAAGATCCACTCAAGCAGGTTTGAAACGGAGACGCGTCGGGCCTGGTTGCGTGAAAAGGTTGCGTTGGCTTACGGTGATTACAAGCCTCCGAAGTCAGGTTGCACGGAGGATAAGATGGTTGAGGCTTATAGTATGAGGGATGAGGTTAGGTTGGCGAAGTCAGATGGGGATATTTCTTACCACGTCTGGCATTTTTTGAGCGGTTCGATAAATTTGAGTCAGTATCCGCACACCAAGGACAATGCCTCAATGTTGATTAATCAGTGGATTGAAGATCACGAGATCAGGTCGTTTTGAATATCGTTGAAAAAAGGGCAAATCAGGCTATTGCCAAAGCATCGGGTGGTGCGCTGATCGCGAAGAACCGGAAGCGGTTCGATAAGTGGGAAGATGCTTTGGATTGTGATGATACCATGGGTCAGCTGTTTGAGCTGCTTCGTCAGGGCAATTATATTGAAACGGCGGTATTGGCGTGTGGGATACCGAAAGCGACATGGGATTCCTGGAAGAAGCAGGCCAGAAAGGATAAGGATTCTGCTGTCGATTCCAAGTTTTCGAGGTTTTCTGATGCGCTGGATGCGGTAAGTGCGGCGAGTGAAGCGGAGATGGTAAAGTTGATACGTGAGAGTGCTGACCGGAAAGAGAAGCTGCCGATTGGGTATTGCTGGTTACTTGAGCGGGTTCGTGGCAACAAGTTCAAGCAGAACGTTCCTGCGGGTGCACAGGATGTAAACGTTCAGGTTAATGTATTGGGTGTGTCTGCTCCGGCCCCTGATCAGGATTATAAGACTTGGCTGGAAAGCAAGAAAGCCACAGACAAGGCGTTGGCTGGCAGGACTCCGGTTGAAGCGCATGCGGTGGAGGTCCCGAGCGGGATCGAAAGTGTTATGGTTGGTGAGAATGGACAAGAGTCGGCTACAGTCCAAGCATCTTGAAGAAGTGGGGCTGGTTGGTGGGCCGTGGTGTGGTATGACGTATGCGATTCTTAAGGCTTCGAACTGCAATCAAATCGAAGTCCCGGGAGGTATGATAGACAACATATTAGGATCGTTTTATCATTTGTATCGCCGGGACGAAGAGGAAGGGATGTTATTTTATTATGTTGGAGACATCGAAGTTGAGCACCCAGATAGATGAGGTGTTGGAGATGGGGGCTATTGTCCTGGAACCCAGGGACGAGCTTGATACGGCTATCATCGGGTATACCGAAGCGTCTGATGGCGATGGCATTGTTGCTGTTTATTCGGTGCCGAAGATCCTTGATTACTTCGAAAAGTCGATGACCCCGGACGAGGCGCAGGAGCATTTTGAGTATAATACGGTTCGGGCGCTTCCGTATATGGGACCCAGGCGGCCTGTTCTGGTTTATGATATATATGCGACAGCCCTGGATATGTATGTGTAGGACTATCAGCAGGTGTCGTTTACCAGGGCAAGGTGTCCTTTTCTGTCGGTGGTATATTGCAGGTCGTCGACGGGGCTGGACTCAGCACCAATAGCTTTTACGGGTTCTGTTGGTGTGTCGTTGTGTGAATAGCAGATGATATGGTCATTGACTTCGGTGATGGTTCCGGTGCCATTGAGATCAAAGCCAGCCCGAGTGAGGGCTTCCTCCAAGTATTCCTTGTCGTTTTCCGCGCAATCTTTTGAGATGTAAACGTCGCGCTTACCCTTCGGTTTCCAGTATCTCATCATCAGTCGTCTTATTTTTCGTGCCATCGCGATTTCTCCTTGCGGTCATGGTGGCGTTGATTTCGGACCACGACGCGTCATAGGTGATGTTGCTGGTCAGGGACTGGAACAGCTTCGTCCACTTCGCCATAGGGTAGATGGTGAATTGGGGGTCATCGCAGTTTACTCGCTGGTAGGCCACGCCAATGCCAACTTTGGCGTGCTTCCATGCGTGCCTGACCATCCTGGCAACAACGGGCCATGTGCTGGATACGTTGAAAATCCCGGACATGAGGATAAAGTCATACTGCAAGCGGTCGAGGAATGGGCCTTCCCCGGGTTTTCGGTCGAGGCTGAAATCCATAAAATCGCCAGCAACGACGTCGATGCGGTTGTCGTAGAGGAGCCGTGCTCCGCGTATCATCATCTCGGATTTGTCGATACCGGTATAGGCCGCTACGGTGTAGAGCTGGCTATAACCCAGAGCCAGGCCGCAACCCACATCAAGCACAGTGGAGCTGCTATCCATGCGTAGCTGATCATGAAGGCTGCGATATTGGCCCAAGCACTCTTCAGCTTTGTAGCCCACGGTGGTATAGGAGATCCCGTGTTCGAGGACGGAGAGGTCGAATTCATATGTAAGGTCTTTCATTAAAACGGCAGGTCCCCGTTGTCGTTGATTTTCTCGCCGTGTTTGTCCATGGCCTGCTTTTTAACCATCTGGTATGCGGTCTCCAGGCGGCCTTCTTCATCCTGACCTTCGTCGATGGTCAGCTTTACTTCGATGCGTTCGGAGTTGTAGTTTCCGAGGTTGATCGTGCGTGCATACATAACTGTTGATTTTTCAGCCATTACGAGCCTCTCTTTTTGCGTGATTTGTTCTGTGCGCCGCTGACGGTCTTTTCAAACATGTTGAGCTGTACGCCCAGCTGAAGCTTGTGTTGAGCTTCCTCTCTCGCTTTTTTCTTCTTCTTTTGTTCCTTCCACCACCACCCCGGCATGTCGGTAGATTCTTCTTTTTCGGGTTCAGGGTCGTGGGACATTTCGAATGTGTCATTTTCGACGGTCCTGATATCCTTGCTCCTGAACACCAGGTCTACTTTTGGCGGGTCTCCAGGTCTGGACAGTTCCTGGGGGTCATAAACAAATCCGCATTCGCAAAAATTGCAGAACGCATACAGCATACGGTGACATCGGGGGCACAGATCTGTCATGATATGTAAAGTAGTTATACTTGAGGGGTTAGTCAAGTTTATACTGGGGACAGTCCCATCAAAATCCTACCGAGACTGTCCCCGGAAAAACTTTCCTCTTGACAAGATCTCAAAAAATCACCAGTTTTGGACCGTGACTCGTTGTTAGGTACTAAGAAGATGGTCGGAGAACACTCCGCAGTAGACCCTGACTCTTTCTTTGCTGTCGTATGACCGTGGTTTAGATCTTGACTTTGGTGTTCTTGAATTGGTTTTGACTTAACTGAGGTACTTAGTAATAGGATGCGACGTCGCTACCGTCGCTACCGTCGCTACCGTCGCTATTTTTTTAGTTTGTGGGTGGTGGTTGTCGTTTAGGTTTCTTCGGTCCTCAACGGCGACAAGCCCCAGATTGAAGGTTGACGAATCTTTCATCTGGGGCTATTATTATATCCAGGGAGGAAACTAACTTGAATTGGGAAATGAAGAAAAGGCTCGCCGAACGAAAGATGCTCCAGCGGGATCTGGCGGTTCAGCTGGAGGTTAGCGAAGGTTATATATCGAGGCTCGTTCGGGACGGTATCCCCGAGGGAAGGGATATCAAGGCCAGGGTAGCAGACGCTTTGGGGAGCACACTAGATGAGATGTTTACATAAACGGGAGGGTTTATGCAGTCGGATCAAGCGGGGACACTTTTTCATCACCTTTATCCTGACGATGTTGGCAATGACTACTTGGAAATTAGGACGTTACCTGATAAAAAACAACGATTTACGACGGGAGTGGACCAGGCAATCCACGCTCTTCGGAGCGTAGGGGGGACCAACACCTATTTTGGCCTTTGTCCGAGGACTGAGAAGTCGGGCAAAATGGCTTCAACTTCTACGCTTCCAGCGATGTTTGTGGATTTTGATTTCAAGGATTTCCCGCTCGGACAGGCAGAGGTTGAGCACAAGCTGGATGGGATGAACAAGCCTCCTACGGCGGTGGTTTCATCAGGTCACGGGTTCCACTGTTATTGGAGAATAAGGAATCAGCCAGTATTTAAAGACGTTCAAACGAGGGAGTTGGCGCAAGGCACTTTACAGGGATGGTGCAAACATGTCGGCGGTGATGCTGCAGCCTCAAAAATAACGAGTTGCCCCCGTGTCCCCGGGTCAGGTAATTTCAAGTATAAGGATGTCAAGCCCGTCGAGATCGCCAGCCTTGACGATGACACCTGGTACGAATATGAGGAATTCACGAACTATTTCGTGGAATGCCAGCGTTACAGGTCGACATACCAGCGGCCGTTGGGGAGCCTCTCCTCTCCACCGGCCGCATTTTTTGAAAAGCTCAGTAATTATGATTGGCTTCAAGCCTTGTGGGAGGGGCACAAATCCTACGGTGACACC
>TARA_R110001583_G_scaffold24150_4_pt1 | contig 26897 bp, 23 predicted proteins | sample TARA_R110001583 | Tara Oceans TARA_R110001583 (sample SAMEA4398432) | marine metagenome | biome: Polar Biome; feature: [MES] marine water layer (ENVO:01000295) within the mesopelagic zone...; material: water (ENVO:00002006), including particulate matter (ENVO:01000060) such as...... | reverse complement strand
GATACCAACCCCTTTAAAACGTAAGGATGGGTCTCTTTGGATTGCGACTACAGATAATGGAGTATTAATAACCACAAAGTACACTTTACAAACAGAATATTTTGATGACACAAGAGGTTTAATAAATAATGAAATATGGGAAATAGAAGAAGATTCAAGGGGTGAACTATGGCTTGGAACCGCTGCGGGAATAAATATTATTGACTTAAATAAAAATTCTATTAAAGCCCTAAGTTTTGAACAGTTACATTGCAATCCTACCACAATTAGTTTCATTAAAGAGATTACACCTAATATTTATTTTATAAATACTAGAGATGGCTTTTCTATTCTTGATAGGAAAAAAAACAAACTGACATCATACGCCAATTCTCTTGCTATTTTCGGAGCAGGTATTGCAATTATAAATGAGCATACGTTTGCTATATATACTAATATTGGTTTGTATGTCTATAATATTGAAAACAACACCTTTAAAAAAGTAGTTTCCAAAAGTGACCCTGATATTCTAATAGCAGGAAGCGGATCCATACTATTTTATGATAAAGAAATTCTTTGGACCCCCACTATGAACGGACTAGCCAAAGTAAATTTGAAGACGAACACTATACGTTATCTTAGAGAAGAACAGGGCCTCAGTAATAACAATGTATCCACAGCCGAAATTTCTAACGAAGGAGAGCTATGGTTAGCTACCACGAATGGTATTAACATACTTAACTTAGAACAAAATACCCTTACCTCAATAAAAAAAGAAAACGGACTATACCCTACAGATTTTTATGACCTGACTGAAAAAGGGGGCATGATGTATGCTGCTAGTGGTAATGGTTTAATTGCCATAGAAAAAGCCAGTGCAAAAACAACAGATAAAGGCTTCTATAATTTTAATGGTGGACTTGGTTTTAAATCGAACGATTATTTACAAAATTCACCTCAATTTTTAAAAAATGGTCAGTTTTGGTCTGGTGTCACCAGCACCTCTAATGAATGGAAACTACTTGTTCTTAATTCCGAACCTCAACAAGATAGTACTATTGGAACAGTTAAAATTAATAACATGTTCGTCATGGATGAAAATCCTGGGTTTGGTTTAAGCTTTAAGAAAGATTCTACAAAAATGGAAACTTCAACATATGCTAGCACCAATAGTATAACATGGGATTCTGTTAAACGCCCTTATAATATTCCAGAAGGCCTTAGCCTACCCTATGATCAGAACAGTATTAGTTTTAGTTATGGAAGTGGCGACCTATTCAATAGGGATAAATTAAACTATCGATTTATTCTAGACGGTGAAGATGAAGATTGGAGCTATGCTGCAAATGCCACCAAAACCAAAAACTATTATAATTTAAAACCAGGAAATTATACATTTAAAGTAGCTGTAAGAAATAGTAATAGTAATTGGTCTGTACCTGATATACTTTCATTCGAAATTAAACCTCCTTGGTGGCAAACCTGGTGGGCATATTTATTATTTGGTTTAATAATCGCAAGTATTATGAGAGCCTATATTGTTTTTAGGGCACGTAAGTTGACTAAAGAGAATAGAATCTTAGAAGAGCGTGTTAGTCATAGAACGGTTCAGCTTAAAACTAAAATAGATGAATTAAAGTCTACACAATCGAAACTTATCCAGTCCGAAAAAATGGCAAGTTTGGGTGAACTCACCGCTGGTATTGCCCATGAAATTCAAAATCCGCTAAACTTCGTTAACAACTTCTCTGAAGTAAACAAAGAACTTCTTGAAGAATTAGAGGAAGAAATAGATAACGGTAATTATGACGAAGTAAAAGCCTTGGCTAAAGATGTATCTGCAAATGAAGATAAAATCATCTTTCATGGTAAACGTGCCGATGGTATTGTAAAAGGGATGCTACAACATAGCCGCAGTAGTACTGGTCAAAAAGAAATGACCGATATCAACACCTTATCAGACGAGTACCTTCGTTTAGCTTACCATGGTTTACGTGCTAAAGACAAAAGTTTCAATGCTACGTTGAATACTGATTTTGATGATACTATTGGCAAGATAAATATTGTGCCCCAAGACATGGGTCGGGTAATTTTAAATCTAATTACCAATGCTTTTTACGTAGTTAAAAAGAAAAAGGAACTACACCCAAAAGGGTACGAACCAACGGTATCGGTCGCTACCAAAAAACAAGGAAATATGGTTTTAATTTCGGTTTCAGATAATGGTAACGGTGTGCCTAAAGAGGTGCTAGATAAAATCTTTCAACCCTTTTTCACTACTAAACCTTCTGGAGAAGGTACTGGACTTGGTCTATCATTAAGCTATGATATTGTAAAAGTACATGGCGGTGAATTAACTGTAGAAACAAAACAAGGAGAAGGCACCACCTTCACCATCTCATTACCAATGAATTAAATAACATAATGTTCCCTCATTAAACTATTTAAAAACACAAAATAAGCAGATTATGAAAATATTAGTTGTAGACGATGAACAAGATGTAAAAGTGTTATTTCAGCAACGCTTTAGAAAAGAAATACGCAAAGAAGAGCTGGAATTTGTTTTTGCCTTCTCTGGTGAAGATGCGCTGAAAGTCATGAAAACCATGGAGCATGAAGCAGTGTTGATTTTATCGGATATTAATATGCCAGGCATGAGCGGACTAGAATTGTTAGAAAACATCAAAAAGAATTATGTGAAACCACCACCAATGGTCATGATCATTACCGCCTATGGTGATGATGAAAATAGAACAATGGCAAAAAATCTTGGTGCTGATGATTTCCTTACCAAACCTTTAGATTTTTCACTATTAAAAGATAAGCTAATAACCTTAACTTAAGACTATGGCAAAAATAATGGTAGTAGATGATGAGACGGATTTAGAAATACTCATCAAACAAAAATTTAGAAAACAAATACGACAGAACGAATATGAGTTTGTTTTTGCCATAAATGGTAGAGATGCACTTGATAAGCTCGTTGAACACCCAGGTATAGATATTGTTCTGAGTGATATCAACATGCCCGAGATGGATGGTCTCACCCTACTCTCAGAGCTTCATGAATCTAGTCCGCTTATTAAATCGGTCATTGTTTCGGCTTATGGAGATATGGAAAACATTCGTGTAGCTATGAACCGTGGGGCTTTTGACTTTATCACCAAACCCATCAATTTTGAGGACCTTACATTGACTATGGAGAAAACCATAAAACATGCCCAGGAAATTCGCAAAACCTTGCAGGCGATTAAGGAGAATAATATTCTAAGAATGTACGTAGATGAAAACGTTCTAAATTTTATGGGTGGACAAGAATATGAGTCGAAAATTATGGCCAATGAAAGTATTGAGGGTACGGTCATGTTCGTAGATGTATGTGGTTTTACCAAAATTAGTGAAACTACAAGTCCAGATGTCGTGGTGACCATGCTCAACACATATTTTGATGCTATGGTGAAGGAGATTATGGAGCAAGATGGTATTATAGATAAATTTATAGGAGATGCAGTAATGGCCGTTTTTAGAGGAGAATATCATTTAGACCGTGCGATTGATGCCGCTCTTGCCATTAGAAACCAAGTAAACGGATTTCCTAACGTGGAGAATAAAGAAAATTTCAAACCAAAGGTTTCCATAGGTATAAAAAGTGGTGAAATGATTTCGGGCAATATAGGATCTGCAACTCTTAAGCGACTAGATTATACCGTAATTGGCGACACCGTAAATACTGCTGCCAGATTACAAGATGCAGCTAAGGAAAATCAAATAATTATATGTGAAGGTTGTTATGAGCAAGTAAAAGAGGCTTTTAAATGTGAGAATCTAGGCAGTATTATCATGAAAAACAAAGCACAACCGCTCACGGTGTATAATGTATTAGAATAATTTTTTGTAGTCTTTAAATTTCAAAATATGACCAAACCACTACCACCTAATAACGAAAAAAATACTAAAACCAAGGAAAAGGAAAATCAATTATCTGCTTTTGAAAAAGGGCTTCTTGACGAACTTAAATCTAAGGGGCATGCAGAAGAATTGGTGGATCACTATTGGGGTACCATCAACTATATTTCTAACCTTATACGAGCATCAGAAGTTAAAGCTGGTTTCATACTTTCCTTTTACGGTATCCTGCTCAATTTTATGTTTCAAAGTGCAGAAAGTGTACTAAGTTCAGAAGCTTCCCGTATATCTATTGTATTGTATGTATTGATTGTAATTTGGCTAATAGCCACCTTAATATCGATTTTCTTTTCTATTCGATGCTTTATTCCCAAACTTGAAGGAGGATACAAACCCAATGTTTTTTATTTTGGAGATGTAATCAACAAATTTGGTACTATTAAAGAATTCGCAAGAACGTTCTATCGAATCAGTCTTGATGAAGATGAAGTTTTTGAGCAGTTGGGAGAACAGATTTATATTAACTCAAAAATAGCCGCTTGGAAATTTAAAAATGTTCAACTGTCAATTCGTTATTTGGCTATCGGGCTTTTCTTGTTGTTCATAACAGCCTTAACTTTTACTGTCACGAACCACTTTTAGGAAGCGCTATTTTACTTTTTTACCGGTAGTTTTATCAAAAGATTTACATAAGAATTTCTAAACTTTTTTATAGCTGTTACAGCAGCTAAATCTATAACAAATCCCCCACCAGTATAGTTTAAAAAAACTAATTTATCCGTTTTAAATACAATTCTATTTCAGATTTAATGTATTGAATATCAATTTATTATGTACTTTTAAAAAACCACTAACCAAACACGTTATGAAACTATTCTACTCCCTTCTATTTACATGTATCATATTTTTTGGTAGCTCTTGTACCCAATCAGAAACCTATGATGTTCTTATCAAAAATGGACAACTTGTAGATGGCTCTGGCCAAAATTCTTATATAGGTGATATTGCTATAAACGGAGACACCATTGCCGCTATTGGAAACTTAGAAAATGCCAAAGGCGTTCAAGAAATAGATGGTACTGGGTTAACCGTTGCTCCAGGTTTCATAAATATGCTCAGCTGGGCTACAGAATCACTTATTGTTGATGGAAAATCGGAAAGCGATATCCGTCAAGGTGTAACGCTTGAGGTTATGGGCGAAGGTTGGTCTATGGGCCCGCTTAACGATGAAATGCGTCAACAAGAGCAAAGTACTCAAAAGGATGTTAAATATCCTATTGAGTGGACTACCCTTGGGGAATATTTAGAATTTTTAGAAGCTAGGGGTATTGCGCCCAATGTAGCCTCTTTTGTTGGCGCCACTACCCTCCGTATTCATGAGTTGGGAGAAGCCAACCGACCTCCAACTCCCGCTGAATTGGAAAACATGAAAGCCTTGGCCAAAACCGCCATGGAAGAAGGGGCCATGGGCATAGGCTCATCGCTCATATATGCCCCTGCATTTTATGCCGATACGCAAGAACTGATTGAATTATGTAAAGTCGCCTCAGAATACGGCGGAATGTATATTTCCCATATGCGTAGTGAAGGAGATTATTGGTTAGAGGCCATTGATGAATTACTGAAAATTGCAAAAGAAGCCCAAATTCCAGCGGAAATTTACCATTTAAAAGCAGGTGGGAAAGAAAATTGGGGCAAATGGGAGACCGCTGTTGCCAAAATTGATTCCGCTCGTGCTGCAGGATTACAAATCACTACGGACATGTATAATTATACCGCCGGAGCTACAGGGTTAGATGCTTCCATGCCTCCTTGGGTGCAAGAAGGTGGTTACGGCAAATGGTCAGAACGTTTGCAGGATCCTGCTATTCGAAAAAGTGTCATTGAAGAAATGAAAACCAAAGGTGACGGCTGGGAGAACCTTTATTTTGCCGCCGGAAGTCCAGAAAAGCTTATTTTAAATGGGTTTAGAAGTGATAGCCTGCGCTACCTCACCGGCAAAACCTTAGGGGAAGTTGCCCGTATGCGAGGAACAAGTCCAGAAGAAACTGCCATTGACCTCGTAGTACAGGACAGTAGCCGCGTAGGTACGGTTTACTTTTTAATGTCAGAAGAAAATGTAAAAAAACAGATATCCCTACCCTACATGAGCTTTGGCTCTGATGCCGGCAGTATTGCACCGGTAAAACCTTTTACCAATTATAGTCCGCACCCTAGGGCCTATGGCAACGTAGCGCGCCTTTTGGGCAAATACGTCCGTGAAGAAAAAGTAATCCCATTAGAAGAGGCCGTGTATAAACTAAGTGGACTACCAGCCTCCAATTTAAAGATTAAAAAACGAGGTACTTTAACCGTTGGTAATTTTGCAGACTTGGCCATTTTTGATGCCAATACCATCATTGACAAAGCCACTTTTGACAATCCCCATCAATTTGCGGAGGGCATGGTACACGTCTTTGTCAATGGAAAGCAGGTTTTAAAAAGTGGCGAACATACTGGTGCTACCCCTGGCAGGGTGGTGCGTGGACCGGGATGGAAAGGCAAAAAATAATCTAAAAACCAATAAATATTATTATGAGAAGATCAATAATTCTATACTTGCTTACATTGCTAACCATACTAAGCTGTAAAAAAGAAAAAACCAATGCCACAACTAGCATTTCGGTTCTAGAAATTTATTCGGACTCTCTTTTTAAATCTAGTTTAGATAGTACTACAATTGCCGGTGGTACCATATTGGTACATCAAAAAGGAGAAACCCTGCTTAAAAAATCATACGGTCTCGCCAGTTTAGAATTGGAGGTGCCTATGCCAGAGAATGCCATCTTTGAAATTGGTTCAGTGACCAAACAGTTTACGGCAGTCGCTATTCTTAAACTTGTAGAGGCTGGAAAACTTGCCTTTGAAGATGATTTTACTAAGTATTTGGATTATGATACCAAAGGAAGAAAAGTTACCATTGACCAACTGCTCAATCATACTTCTGGTATTGCTAGTTATACCGAAATAGAGGAATTCGGGAGCCTTGTACCCCAAGATTTGCCGCGTGATACCTTATTAAGAATTTTGGAGACCAAAGACTTTTTATTCGAACCTGGCGAAGCGCTTATTTACAATAACTCCGCTTACTTTATCTTGGGACTCATCATCGAAAAAGTAACGGAAAAAACCTATGAAGAATATCTGAAAGAAATTATTTTTAACCCCCTAGGTATGAACAATACCTATTATTGTTCAACAAGCAAAGTATTGAAAAATAAGGCTTATGGCTACGATTACACTCCAGAGGGTCTCAACCAAAAACAATACTTAAACCATGCTTGGCCCTATGCCGCAGGTTCTCTTTGTAGCACCACAGAAGACCTACTGATTTGGATGAAAGCTATACATGCTGGTAAATTGCTTTCTACAGAACAATACCAAGAACTTATTACCCCAAAAAATTTGAACAATGGAACTCCTATTCGCTATGCCATGGGTCTAGCGCATTTAAATAATTATGGTAATGAAGAAATAAGTCATGGCGGCGGTATTCCAGGATTTTTGACACAAACCAACTATTTTCCCGAACAAGACCTGTATATCATTAGTATAACAAACACCGCAGGACCTCATGGTGGTAATTTTTTTGTGGACAACCTCATGTGGAAACTATTGGAAAAGAAAGACCATGAATCCCTTACTTTAGATTTTGATCCCAAAGAAATTGAAGGCTCCTATGTAGGTCAGACTAGGGGAAGAATGCAAAGTATTGACGTAAAAGCGATTACTGATGCCATTACTGTTGAGTCCAACAACAATGGAAATATCGATACCTTAAATACCTACATTGGAAACCATACTTGGATGGATGGTAACACCACCATTTCAATTAAAGACGGACTTCTAGAAACTGATCAAGTCTATGGCCATTACCTTTTAAAAAAGAAAGAATAAAACCTAATTATGCCAAACCAGATTAAAATGAATTCAAATAAATCAGTTTTAGTTTTTTTAATTGCCCTACTCTCTACATTAGGTACAATAGCCCAACAAAAAACCAATAACAGGAAGCTTGATGCCATGATTGTGCAGGGCATCAAGGATTGGAAAATTCCCGGATTGGCTACCATTGTGGTTAAAGATGGTGAAGTGGTCTTCCAAGAAACCTACGGGGTCAAAAACTTGGAAACCAAGGAGCAGGTTAACGAAAACACCTTATTCAATATGGCTTCTACCACTAAGGCCATTGTAGCCATTGCCATAGGCATGTTGGTCGATGATGGAAAACTGGACTGGAATGATAAAGTGACCGATTATGTACCCTACTTTAAGCTGTCAGATTCCTATAGTACTTCAGATGCTCGAATAAAAGACTTACTGACCCATAATTTAGGCATCGGTAATGCTGATGCCCTTTGGACTTTGGACAGTCTTTCTACCAAGGAAACAATTCGAAGATTTCAGTTTGCGGAGAAAACCTACCCCCTTCGTGGCGGGTTTGCCTATCAAAATATCATGTACGCCGTAGCTGGGGAAGTTATTGCTGCTGCCAGCGGAAAACCTTGGAACGAATTTGTACAGGAACGCATCTTCAACCCTTTGGAAATGAACCGAACACAGGCCATAGCAGCCAATATTTTTAAGGTGGGCAACTATGTAACTCCCTATTTAAATGATCCGGAAGACGGCATCGTAGAAGTTGATTACGGATTTTCGGAGCAAATAGGTCCGGCAGGAATGATTTGCTCCACCGCTCATGATATCTCCAATTATCTTACTTTTTTGGTGAATGATGGCGTATACCAGTCAGATACCTTGGTACAACCTAAAACCTTCAAAAAACTGTTTGAGCCCTATTCTTTTTTAGGTACAACGGGAATCTATCCTACCAATTCCCTTACTAAACCCAATTGGAACACGTATGGACTGGGATGGTTTCAACAAGACTACAAGGGGCATAAGTTAGATTTTCATACCGGTAGCCTTTTTGGTTTGGTAGCCATTGCAGGCATTATGCATGACAAAGACGTAGCGGTCTATGTTTTTGCAAATTTGGACCACGCAGAATTACGACATGCGATTATGTACAAGGCATTGGATTTGTTCGCTTTTGAAGATGATAGTCGAGATTGGCATACAGAGGTATTCGACCTATATGAAGGTTTTAATAAAGAAGGAGTTGAAAAAACAAAAAAAGAAGATGCAGCACGTGTAAAAAATACCAAACCAAGCTTACCATTGGCAGATTACGAGGGTACATACAAGAACAATATGTTAGGTAGCGTGCAAGTGACGTTGCTTAATGGCAAATTGCAAATCAACTTTAATGACTTTATAACCTATAGCGCAGAACATTGGCACTACGATACGTTTATAACCAATAAGGACCCTCGTTTTTATGAGAAATTAAAAGTAAGTTTTGACCTGAATGAATCTGGAAAGATTAGCCAATTCAATATAATGGGAGAAGTATTTACAAAGAAAGAATAACCTATGTATTTTAAAATAATAGAAATTAACAAAAAGAACATTAAAATGAAAAACTACATACTCTTAGCAGCACTTGCCTTTACAAGTGTTTTATCAGCACAAACCGATACCGAAAAAGCGGCCGAAACGGTCAGCAAAAGTGAAATTGAAGGTCATATTTATTTTTTGGCCGATGATGTGTTAAAAGGACGCGCTACTGGCTCCCCAGAATTAAAGATTGCAGCATCTTATTTGGCTAATACTTTGCGTAGTTACGGGGTAAAACCCAATCCGGTTAGCGGCGATTACTATCAAAAAGTTGAAATGTTTCGGTTCTATTTAAATGAAAAAATAGATCTATCATTCAATGGTATAAATTTCCCAGAGGTAGTTGCTTTCGATATCGATGCTATTGATAGTGAAGAAGATGCTGTATACCTAAATTATGGTCTTGAAGCTGATTATAAAGGTAAAGATGTAAAGGGTAAAATAATTATAGTGAAAGCCGGTACTCCCGATGCCTTAGAATTAAGACCCGCACTTGGCAGTAGAGCACCAAAAAGGGAATTAGCTATAAAAAATGGCGCAAAAGGTTTAATAGAAATAGGTTCATTTGACCAAGCTATATGGCCTCGTTTTAAACATGCATTTGAAGAACGTGTTAGTCTTAGCGAAGGTGAAAAAGAGCCCTTACCACTATATGTATGGGTTCAAACGAGTCAAGAGGAATTAGATAAATTGGGCGCTGAAACCTTAAAAATTAAAATTAAGAGTAATGGCATTCAAAAGGCGATTCTCCAGAGCCAAAATGTGGTTGGAGTTTTAGAGGGAACGGATGCTAAACTTAAAAACGAATATGTGATATATTCAGCACATTACGACCATATTGGTATCGGCAAACCCGATGCTAAAGGAGATAGTATTTATAATGGGGCACGTGACAATGCCATCGGCACTACTGCTGTTCTGACCATGGCGGAAAACTTGGCCAAATATCCAACCAAACGCTCAGCACTTTTTATCTTGTTTACAGGGGAGGAAATGGGGCTATTGGGAAGCCAATATTATGTTCAAAACCCTATACTGCCTCTTGAACAAATGATATATTGTTTTAATACAGATGGTGGTGGTTATAACAATACGACTTTGGCAACCATTGCCGGGTTAAACCGTACAACAGCAAAAGATAAAATGATTGAAGGCGCCAAGACCTTTGGCTTAAAAGCCTTGGATATTGATGAGGTAGCGCCGGAAGAAAGACTTTTCGACCGAAGTGATAATGTTAGTTTTGCCAAAGTCGGCATCCCTGCTCCCACATACTCTACCGGTTTTGATGCCTTTGATGACGAAATCAACAAATACTACCATCAGGCGGCTGATGAAGCTGATAGTTTAGATTATGATTACTTGGTGAAATTTTACCAAGGGTATATACTTTCAGGACGGTCTATCGCCAATGACCCAGAAAGACCCTATTGGATTAAAGGTGACAAATATGAAGCCGCTGCGAATGTCTTGTACGGTAAAGTTCCTGAGGCTCCTATTAAAAATTAATGCTAATAGCGTTCTAAACTATTAGTATTCTAAAAAATAGAAATACCTAATTAATCGTTATTGTCTAATCTTATGAAATTACATTTAACCTTAGCTACTGTAATTATTGTTCTTTTAACCAATTGCAGACAAAATCAGCCTATTGAGAAAGTGCCTGTATTTAAGCACGACATTACATCTGGCCCTACCCCATGGACCAATGATGTTTTTGAATTGGATGAAACCGATTTCACTTTTGCCATCATTGCAGATTTGACTGGAGGGGAACGCGAAGGGGTGTATAGTGCTGCCGTTGAGCAATTGAACAGGTTAGACCCCACTTTTGTAGTTAGTGTAGGTGACCTAATAAATGGCGGTACCGAAGATACATTACAATTAGCTACCGAATGGGATTCTTTTGAAAAGCGAACTTCAAAGTTGAATATGCCATTCTTTTATTTAGGTGGCAATCATGATCTCACCAATCCGGTAATGCGTACATTTTGGGAACAACATTTCGGGCGCCGATACTATCATTTTATATATAAAGACATTCTGTTTCTAATGATGGATTCAGAAGACTATGAGGAACAACGTATGAAAGAGATATATGAAGCCCGTGCAAAAGCCCTTAAAATTATTGCTGGTGAGGTCGAAGGCGTTTATGAAGATACCGAATACTATCACATGAAAGAACGCCAAGTAGGTGGAATAAGCAATGACCAATTTAATTATTTTAAAAATGTACTAGAACGTAACCCAACAGTAAAATGGACATTCATACTCATGCATAAACCTCTTTGGAAACGTGAAGACGATAAAGGCTTAGGAAAACTAGAGGCACTTTTGACCAAGAGACCCTATACGGTCATCAATGGTCACGAGCACTCGTATTCATATAGGTTACGCAACCAACGTGATTATATGATTCTTGGAACTACAGGAGGTTATCAAAATGAACAAGACTCCATGGCGTTTGACCATATTTCGTTGATAAGAATGGCAAATGAACCTGTTATTACGCATCTAAAAATGAATGGTATTTTAGATAAAACCGGCCAATTACCAGCTAGTAGTGCTCTTGTCAAATAGATAATAAAGTAAAATCAATGCTGAAATTCTTTAGGAAAATCCCATAAAACCACTTAGAAGAAAATAATGAACTAACCAAACCAGATAACACTAACTAAAAATGAAAACCAAATTACTTCTCTTCAGTCTAATTGTAACCATTCAATTAAGCGCGCAGAACTATCAAAACATCCACAACAAAGCCATTTTTTTGGATACTCATAACGATTTTCTTACCCAAACAATGGAGAAGAATTTCGTTTTCGACACCGATTTAAAAGGTATAACTCACAGCGACCTCAATAGGATGAAAGAAGGTGGTGTAGACGTACAATTCTTTTCGGTTTGGAGCGATGGCGACCAGCTGAATCCTTATGCATTTGCCAATAGGCAAATAGATAGTTTGGATGCCGTTATTAAACGAAATCCTAATAAAATAGTAAAAGTTGCCAATTCAAAAGAACTTCTAAAAGCATTAAAACAGCATAAAATTGCCGCATTAATCGGACTGGAAGGCGGACATCAATTTGAAAACGATTTGAACAAAATGGAAGCCCTTTACAAGCGGGGTGTTCGGTATATTACGTTGACATGGAACAACTCTACTCCTTGGGCAACAAGTGCTTCCGACGAAACCATTCCCGATGGCGCTCAAAATTCCGAAGGTAAAAAAGGACTAACAGTGTTTGGTAAAGAAGTGGTTCAAAAAATGAATGCTTTGGGTATTATGATAGATATCTCTCACGTTGGTGAGCAAACGTTTTACGATGTTATTGCCACGACTACAAAACCTGTTATTGCTTCACATAGTTCGGTTTACACGCTTTGTCCACACAAACGAAATTTAAAGGATGACCAAATAAAAGCGGTTGCCAAAAATGGAGGCGTAATACAAATCAATTTTAATTCAGGGTTTATAGATCCTTCTGTTGAACCAAGAGAAACTGCATTTCTGGAAAAACACCAAACTGAAATAGACTCCCTCGTAAAAACCGGAATGTTGTCATACCACGCTGAGGAATCTATGTATAAAAAGTATACGGATGAGTCCTATGAGCTTCGTGCGGCTTTTGATTGGGTAATTCAACATATAGAATACGTAATAAACCTGGTGGGCATAGATTATGTGGGAATAGGCTCCGATTTTGACGGCATTTATCAACCTCCCAAACAATTAGACGATGTAACCGATTATTCAAAGATTACAAAGGTTTTGGTTGAAAAAGGATATAGTGAAAAAGATATCGATAAAATACTTGGCGGCAATCTGTTACGGGTTTTAAAGGCCAACGAAAACAAATAAAACCTACATCTTGCCCCTCCCCAGAGGAGAATACTATATAATTATGATTAATTCCTTTAGAAAAATTCATCAAAACCTACTCAATAAGGATTAAATGGTATCTATAAAATTAGTGTAAACGATAAAAACCAAAAGTATGAAAAAGACAATAATGCTCGCAGTTGCATTTATAGCATGTATTTCCATTTTTGCGCAAACTAAAGATGAAAAATATGCTGAAGATGTACAATCTATCGACGCTATATTAAATGCTTATTACGATGTAATATCGGGCTCTAGCCAACAACCTTGGCAATTTGAAAGAGATAGTTACATCCACTCCAAAAATGCAGTCATCATACGTTTAGATGAAAATGGCAATACTAACCCACATACCTTGGAATCAGAATACATTCCAATGGGATTATCTCCACGTCAAGACTTTTATGAAATAGAACTTAAAAGAAACGTCAACCATTTTGGAAATCTAGCCCAAGTATGGAGCGCATTTGAAATACGAACAGACCCAAACATTACCTCTGACATAAGGGGATTGAATAGTATTCAACTTCATTATGAAAAAGGCAGATGGTTTATAGATAGCTGGACCTGCGAGATGGAATCTGAAAAAAATCGGTTGGTTTCAGACTTCTTGAACGAGAATTAATAGTTTGTTAGGTAGCCAAAGATTTATAAGCCTTCAACACATTCTCGATCTTAGCCTGGGTATCGGTATCTATATTTTGATGCTCAGGATTTTCTTTCAACCATTTAATCGTTCTTTTAATACCTTCAGAAAAAGGAATGGTAGCTTTAAAACCAGGCACAAAGGTTTTAATCTTTGTATTATCGAATAGCACACTTTCAGCCTTATCTGCCAATAAAGTACCAGTAAATGATGGCTCTACTTTACATATAAAGTCAGACGCTATGTGGACTACTTTTGCTTCTTTCCCTAGGGCATCTGCTAAAATCTTATAAATCATATTCCAGCTCAACACCTCATCTGAAGTTATGTGAAATGCATGACCAATAGCAGGGGTATTTCCTAATAAGCCAACAAAGCCTTTTGCAAAATCATCGGAGTGAGTTACCGTCCAAAGTGACGTACCATCACCATGTATAATAATTTCCTTTCCATCTAAAATTCTTTGTGCAGTATTGTATTTGTTGAATCCGCCAATAGCAATGGGTATTACCGTATCATAGGTCAATGACGGACGAACAATGGTTATTGGAAATCCATTTTTTCTATATTCTTCTAGTAATCTATCTTCACAGGCTATTTTACCTTGTGAATAGTCCCACAACGGATTACTTAGCGGAGTAGATTCGGTTATGACCGGATAACTCAGTGGCGTCTGGTAACATGATGCAGAACTTATAAAAATGTATTGTTTGGTCTTTCCCTTAAATAATTCAATATCACGTTCAATATCATCCGCAGTAAAAGCTATCCAATTAACCACAACATCCCAATCATGTTTTTTAAGCTCTGTTAGTTCTTCGGGTTTGTTGATATCTCCAATAATTGAATGTGCACCTTCAATGTCTACTTTAGCTTTTCCCCTATTCAGTACATATAAATCCATTCCTTTAGCTACTGCCAATCTGCTGCTTGGTGTGCTAATGTTTCCTGTTCCTCCTATAAATAATACTTTCATTTTTATATTTTAGTTACTGAATATCAATTAATTAAACACATCAAACTAAAAAATTTCTATGGCAAACTAGTCTATTCTTTTTTACATTTAAAAAGACATATCCTTTAACTCTTCTACCTAAGAATTTTAATTTTCAAAGCTTTTTTGCTCCATAGTGTGAAAATACGAAAAGCAATAAAATATGACTGTTAAGAATTGTTATAACCTGAGACAATTTGTGCTGTGAGAGGCTATTATTTTTATGGGTAATTAGTATCTTCATGAAATCATTTCAAACCAAATTCAACACTATGAAAATTATTTTTAAAACGCTGTTTTTACTATTGTTTACAGTATCTGCAACGGCACAGGTTTCTTCTAATCTTGAGCTTACAGATATTTTTAACATGGAATATGTGTCTGACCCTCAAATTTCGCCCGATGGAAGCAAAATTATCTACGTGCGAAATTTTAAGGACATTATGACCGATAAGAACTTATCGAACTTATGGATGGTAAATTATGATGGTTCACAAAACAGACCGTTGACCACAGGAAACCAAAACGACAATTATCCACGTTGGTCGCACGATGGTAAAAAAATCATCTTTAAATCGAACCAAACAGATGATAACACGAAATTGTATATAATGTGGATGGATACCAAAGAGATAGCCCCTTTGACCAATACGCCAAAAGCTCCAGGAGCGGTTAGTTGGTCTAACGACGACCGTTATTTGGCATTTACCATGTTTGTACCTGAAGCAGAGGAATCTATTGTAAAGTTACCTGCTAAACCAGAAGGCGCAAAATGGAACACACCGCCGACTTATATTGATAAATTGAATTATAGAGGTGATGGGCAAGGCTACATAAAAGGTGGTCATGATCAATTATTTACTCTTTCAATTGATGGTGGTACACCGAAGCAATTGACCTCAACCAAGTTCGACCACGGAGGACCTATTTGGTCTAAAAATAACCAAACCTTATATTTCTCAGCGAATTTTAATCCTGATGAGGCTTTTGAACCTGCAAATAGCGAAATCTATTCTCTGCAACTTTCTACTGCCGAAGTTTCACCGTTAACTACAAGATATGGTCCTGACAGTTCACCAACTGTTTCTCCTGATGGTAAAATGATTGCTTATACTGGTAATGATGATAAACTAATGGGGTATCAGATTACAAATTTATATGTAATGAATACCGATGGTACAAACTCAAAATTACTATCTGGAGATTTTGATAGAGACATTGCCAATGCACAATGGGCATCAGACGGAAAAGGACTATATTTTCAATACGATACTGAAGGTACTACCAAAATTGGCCATATTGCTTTAGACGGAAAAGTGACTACACTTGTTGAAGGTCTTGGCGGACTTTCATTAGGTCGCCCATATAATGCTGCTGATTTCACAGTTTCAACTAATTCTCGTTTTGCCTATACACTTGGTAGTACACAGCATCCATCTGATTTGGGTGTTGCAGATAAAAAAGGCTCTAAACGATTGACTTTTGTAAATGATGATCTTTTCTCTTTCAGGGACTTAGGTAAAACTGAAGAAATTTGGTGGGAATCTTCTTATGACCAACAAAAAATTCAAGGTTGGGTGGTTACTCCGCCAAACTTTGATCCAAATAAAAAGTACCCATTTATTCTTGAAATTCATGGCGGCCCATTTACAAGTTACGGTTCTGTTTATAGTGCCGAAATACAAGCATATGCTGCCGAGGGCTATGTTGTTTTATATGCTAACCCAAGAGGAAGTACGAGCTACGGAGCTGAATTTGGTAATTTGATTCACCATGATTATCCAAATCATGATTATGATGATTTAATGAGTGGTGTAGATGCCGTAATTGAAAAAGGATATGTTGACACAAATAATCTTTTTGTTACCGGTGGTAGTGGCGGCGGAGTGCTTACGGCATGGATTGTTGGTAAAACCGACAGATTTAAAGCTGCTGTGGTAGCCAAGCCAGTAATCAACTGGACAAGTTTTGTATTATATGCTGATGGTGCTGCTTTCTTTTCTAAATATTGGTTCGGCAAAAAACCATGGGAAGATCCTGAAAACTATTTTAAACGTTCTCCTTTAATGTATGTTGCAAATGTTACTACGCCTACCATGTTACTTACCGGAGAAGAAGATTATAGAACGCCAATTGCTGAATCTGAACAATTCTATACTGCTTTAAAATTAGAAGGTGTAGAAACGGCTATGGTACGAATACCTGGTGCCGGTCATGGTATTGCAAATAGACCAAGTAATCTAGTTGCCAAAATAGCCAGTGTTTTAGCTTGGTTCGATAAATATAAAAATGCTGAATAATATTATGAAATTACATAAACTAGTCTTCGTTTTAATAGGTCTAATCACACTTACCAAGGCTTATAGCCAAGACGTTACCGTGATGAGCTATAATATTAAATATGACAATGTTAACGATACGGTAAACAATTGGAACGACCGAAAAGATGCCATGGTTGTATTATTACAGCATTATAAGCCTGGTATTATTGGTATGCAAGAGGTATTGCATGGCCAATTAACATATTTAGTAGAACATCTTAACAACTATGAGTTTATTGGTGTTGGCCGTGACGATGGAAAGGAAAAAGGGGAATATGCCCCTATTCTATTTGATACCTCAGCCTATAAATTACTAAAAAGTGAAACCTTTTGGCTTTCTGAAACACCCGATAAACCATCTGTTGGTTGGGATGCTTCATTAGAACGTATTTCTACATATGGCCTTTTCGAAGACTTGAAAACACATAAACAATTTTATGTTTTCAACACGCACTTTGATCATAGAGGAGTTTTGGCACGCGAAAAATCAGCAGAACTCATTGTTAGTAAAATGAAAAAAATTAATACAGAAAAGCTTCCTGTTATGCTTATGGGTGATTTGAATTTAAAACCTGAAGAAACTCCGATTCAATTTTTAAAGAAAGAATTGAATGATGGTCAAATTATTACCCAACAAGCTTTTTATGGTCCTCCTGGGACATTTAGTGGATTTGACCACAGCCGGATTTTAACTAACCGTATTGACTATATTTTTGTTGAGAATTTTGAAGTAAAAGAATACATACATATTGATGACCGTATGGAGAATAATAAACATATCTCGGATCATCTACCAGTTTTAACCAAACTCTACCATGAAGACTAACAATCAACCAATTGTAGAATAAATTAAGTAGAGCATAAAAAATCCCGATACATTGAAATGTATCGGGATTTTTAAATTTATAAGGAATTATTCTATTTCTTCAAAAACGAAATTAAAATTTTATTTAATTCTTCGGCATGGGTTATATTGAGTCCGTGTGGTGCTCCTTTAATAATTTCAAACGTATTATCCTTAATTCCGGTAGCTGCTTGTTTTGCAGAAGTTTCGATAGGCACAGTAGCATCCGCATCGCCGTGAACAATTAAAGTTGGTACGACAACATTTTTTAGTTCTGACCTAAAATCTGTATGCATCCATGCTAAAGCCGTTTGAATGGTTGCTCTAGGAGATGCGAAAGAAGCAATGGTAAAATCATAATCTAGTTGTGCTTCGCTTACCCTATCCCCTTTATTTTCGTCGTAGTTGTAAAACCCTCTACTGAATTCTTTTAAGAACCCAACTCTATCATTTTGTAAGGCTTCAATAATACCCTCTAAAGCTTTCTCCGGCACCCCATCCGGGTTATCAGATTTTTGTTTTACTAACGGTATAATAGAACTAATGAGAGCCGCTTTAGCAATTTTACTAGATCCATAATCGGTTAAATAGCGAACAACTTCACCACCACCCATTGAAAAACCTACTATAACTACATCTTTCAAATCCAACTCTTCAATAATGGCATTTAAATCACTTGCTAGAGCTGAGTAATCATATTCGCCCCAGGGTGATGAAGATGTACCGAAACCTCTTCTGTCATAAGAAATACAACGGTACCCTTCTTCTACTATTTTCCAAACTTGTTGTTCCCAAGATTTTTGGCTTAAAGGCCAACCATGAATTAAAATTACTGGTTGTCCGCTACCATAGTCCTCGTAGAAAATATCTACCTGCTCTTTCGCTGATGTATTTGTTATAAATGGCATATTTTTATCTTTTAAATTTAACTACAAGATATTAAACAAGAGGGAGTTCACTTAGCACAATGCGTTAAATAATTGGTTCATAAACCGAATATTCAAAACCATTATATTTACTTATAAATTAAAACAACATGTTTATACCCGAGCACTATAAAAACAAAGATCTCAGCGAAATTCATAATTTTCTCAAAAATAATAGTTTTGGTATTCTAATTAATACGATTGATGGAAAACCTTGGGGAACACATATACCATTAGAATTAAGCAAAAGCAAAGACGAAAAAGACATACTGGTCGGCCATATTGCCAAGGCAAACCTTCAAAGTAAAAATCTAACTGATGGAGATGAGGTCTTGTGTATTTTTAATGGTCCTCATAGTTACGTTTCTTCTTCATGGTATAAACAAGAAGAAGTCCCTACTTGGAATTATATTGCCGTTCATGTTTATGGAACTGTAAAAATTCAAACTGCAGAGGAGTTGATGAAATCGCTCTATGAATTGGTAGATAAGTATGAACAAAAATCAGAACACCCAATTTCATTAGATGATATGTCCAAAAAGACTATGAGACAAGTTACGGGTATAATAGGTTTTGAAATTATTGTCAATGACATACAAGCCGTTAACAAACTTTCACAAGGTAGAAGTCATGATCACCCGAAAATTATAGAAGAATTGGAAAAGCAAGGTTCGGCTGAAAAAGCTATAGCAAAAGAGATGAAAAAGCTCAATTCTTAAAAATTTGTTTGCCTTTTGTTAGCGTTCTATGGTCGGTTTCTTATTTCACTTATGAAGATTTAATAAATGAATTAAAATCAAACAAGTCAAAATAATTACGTTTAAGATATATTAAGTTGAAATCATTCATTTAATTTTATAAATACAATTTCATCTTATTCCCTATAGCATATATGAAGGAATCTAAAAACATTTTTAATTTTTCGAATTCTACCAAAATTGAAAATTGGCAAGTCGTCAATGATGAAGTTATGGGCGGAATGTCAATGGGACTTATTCAAATAAACCCTGAAGGAAATGGAGTATTTAGCGGCCACGTTTCTCTTGATAACAATGGCGGATTTTGTTTGATACGACATGACTTAGAACGTATAGAAGTTGATAATTATTCCTCATTTGAAATTCGATTAAAGGGTGATGGAAAAAAATATCAGTTTCGTTGCAAGTCAAGTGATCATCAACGACATTCCTATATCTATACTTTTGACCCTGGGAAAATTTGGACAACAATTACAATTCCTTTTGAGAAGATGGAACCCTACTTTAGAGGGGACACCTTAAAGATGCCAAATTATCATGGCGATTTTCTTGCGCAAGTTGCATTTTTAATCGGGAATAATAAAGATGAAAATTTTAACCTTGAAATAGACTACATCACTATAAAATAAAAGGAACCGGCAATAAAGTGAGCATACAACCGCTTTACGAATGTTGTAAAATAATAGTGTTATAGATTACTTCACGCCTCAAAATGATGGCAAATATTTTTTATTAAACTACCCTTGCTAATTTTACAATTTACTTTTTAAATTACTTATAAAGGATTTATAACAGTTACAATTCGGTTACATATTTTACCAATTGGGTAACGTCATTTTTTATATCATACGGATTAAAGACATTTTTGAAGTAGATAATTAATCTTAAAACTTTAAAAATGAAAAAATTATTATTTACAATCAGCGTATTAGCCACAATTTTTACTGCCAAAGCTCAAGAAAATCAAGGTGTAACATTAACCGTAATTATAGAAAATGTCCTCAATAACGATGGTCATATCTTAAGTGCATTACACAACGAAAAATCGTTTATGAAAAGTGATGGACTCATAATGAAGAAGGACAAATCTGAGAAAGGAAAATTAACGCTGATTTTCGAAAACGTTCTACCAGGTGAATATGCAATTTCGGCTTTACACGATGCTAATGACAACCAACGAATGGATTTTCAAGCGAACGGTATGCCCATAGAGAATTATGCCATGAGCAATAACCCTATGCTAATGGGCCCACCTAATTTTTAAGATGTTAGGTTTACCGTAGGCTCTGATGATCTTGAATCTATCCTTAGATTTTAGCAGCTACATTGTCTGTTCAGATAGGCTTTATAATAGGTTATGATAATGGTTTTTAGTAATTTTATAGCTTCAAACTATACGAATGACAATTACTCAATTACAATATGTGCTAGCGGTTGCAGAATACAAGAATTTCACTCTTGCTGCAGAGAAAAGTTTCGTTACCCAACCTACGTTAAGTATGCAGGTTCAAAAATTAGAAGACGAACTAGACATACTTCTTTTTGACCGAAGCAAAAAGCCTATTTCCATTACCGAAGTTGGAAAAAAAATAGTAGCTCAGGCAAAGAATATTGTAAATGAAGCTGCAAGAATAAAAGATATTGTAGAGCAGGAAAAGGGGTATATCGGTGGTGATTACGTTCTGGGAATTATACCTACCGTCATGCCCACACTTTTACCAATGTTTCTAAAATCTTTTATACAGAAATATCCGAAAGTAAACCTTATCATTAAAGAGCAGAATACTGAAAATCTTATAAAAAATATTCAAGATGGTCATTTAGATGCAGCTATCGCTGCTACACCATTAGAGGTTGATTTCATTACAGAAAGACCGCTATATTACGAACCATTTGTAGGTTACGTTCCGAAAGAACATCGTTTAGGAAAAAGTACTCAAATTACGCCTGAAGATTTGGATATTGAAGATATTTTACTCTTACAAGATGGACATTGTTTTAGAGAAGGTGTTTTAAATTTATGTAAAACACCTAAAATTGGTAATGAACATTTTAGCTTACAAAGTGGAAGTTTTGAAACTTTAATCAATCTTTCTAATGAAGGATTGGGTATGACACTTCTTCCCTATTTAAATACAATTGAGTTAGATGATATCAAGAAAAAAAATCTAAAATATTTTAAAGACCCGTCGCCTGCTAGAGAAGTAAGTCTTATTTACCACAAAAAGGAATTGAAAGTTCAGATTACCGAAGCGTTAAAAGATGTTATTACTGGTATAGTACGTGGGGCAATAGCTTTTCAAGATGTAAAAATTATTAGTCCGCTGAATAAATAAATCTTATTCCTTTTTAAAACGATATAAACATCCTTCTATACATATGATCGGGTATGTTGGTGAAAGTGTTAACATAGTTTTGTCTTCATTAAAATCAGCTCTATAACCTAAGGTATCTTTTTCTCCCTCAGTAAGAAAGTATAAATAAAGTTCACTTTCCTTTATTTCATATTCGCCGGTTTCTTGCATATTTTTATTAAAATCAGTTAATCTATAATTACCTGATTCATCAAAAAAATATCTAGCCCCCTCCTGAACTACTTTCTATTCAGTTGTGCCTCCTGGGCTAATATAGGTTGCATTTAACAGCCATTCGCCAACCAAACTAGATCATCAACAGGAGTGGTATCCAATGTCATATCATCACTTTGACAAGGGAGTAAGAATAATAAAAATAGGGAAAAGGAAATTTTTGAAGCCATCATCGTTTTAGATTAAGATGTCTAAATAACTCAATGGTTGCTTTATAAAAGAAAAAGAGCCACTTTACGTGGCTCTATATTATGCTTTTATATAAATTAAACTTTGTTGTAATTCTGGTTTGTCTGTTATATAATTTTCTAACCAGATTTTTAATTCCTCTACCTCTTCTGGTAGTAATGTCATGAGAGCTTTTTTTAACTCCTTACAGAATAGCAAGGTATCAAAACTTACCTTTTTAAGAACCGTTTTACTATACTCTAGCATAGAATTTGCCATGATATATGTTGATTAAAATGTTGTTTCATAAAGGTAAACAGAAATGCAGATTGAATATTGCATATAAAAAGTTAAAGTAAATGAAAGGATGTTAAATTTTTATCACATCAACAAGAATACTATTTTGTAATTTCGAAGTCATGAAGAAAATCGTACTTACAGCAATCACTTTCTTAGTCCTTACCGCCTGTATTTCAAAGAAATCTGTTATTACGAAGCAATTCAATAAATCCCTTTCTTCATCATTCTACAAAAATCAATTCACAGGAGTTTTAGTCATCGATGCCCATTCAAAAGATACCATTTATAATCAAAACAGTCACAAGTATTTCATACCCGCTAGCAACACCAAAATCTTCACTCTTTTTACTGCTTTAAAAACTTTACCGAAACAAGTACCCGCATTACGATATATAAAAATTAATGACTCTCTCTATTTTGAAGGAACAGGCGACCCCTCTTTCTTGCACCCTTATTTAAAAGATTCTACGGCACTCCATTTTCTTAAAAATCAAAGCAACCTTGCGTTTGTTTCTGGAAATTTTCAAGATGTAAAATATGGGCCAGGTTGGGCTTGGGACGATTATCAATGGTATTATTCTCCCGAACGAAATGCACTCCCTATAAACGGAAATGTGGTACTATCATATAAGAATACTGAACTGGTGGTATCGCCTCCTTATTTTAAAGACAGTGTTATAGAAATTTTACATAAGGATAATAGAAATGAATTTTCAAATATTTTCTATTACCCGCCTCAATCTAAAGACACCTTAGAAACCCCTTTTATTACAAGCCTACAAACCACAACTTTTATTTTAGAGCAAGCCTTGAGTAAAAAAATTTCGACAACTTTAAATATGCCTATAGGAAAAAAAGAAACCTTGTACGGAATTGAAACGGATTCGCTCTATAAAAGAATGATGCACGAGAGTGACAATTTTATTGCTGAACAACTTTTATTCATGGCCGCTTCTGAATTAAAAGATACTTTAAACGGTAATTTAATTAGAACACATATCTTAGAAAATGAGTTACAAGATTTAGCGCAACAACCCAGATGGGTCGATGGGTCAGGATTATCTCGTTACAATCTTTTTACACCACAAAACATAGTGAATGTATTGGATAAACTTTATGTAATGGTTCCGCAAGAAAGACTATTTTCTATCTTCCCTGCAGGTGGTTTATCTGGCACTTTGAAAAATAGATTTGCAGGAGACGAACATCCATACATCTATGCGAAGTCTGGTAGCTTAAGTAATAATTATTGTTTAAGTGGATACCTTCTGACCACTTCTGGTAAGACACTGATTTTTAGTTTTATGAATAATCATTTTAGAGAATCGTCATCTGACGAAAGGTTACGCCTTGAACAAATGCTACAAATTTTACGAGACAACTATTAGCTACGTCACTTTTGTAGAGACATGTTTTGTATACTTCTCTTTAAGCAGTTGAATCTTAGGTGAAATGTGAGTCTTACAGAACGGTTTTTCAATATCGATGAAATAATAATTATGGAATTTTTCTTCGGATAATTTAAACTGACCAAAAGGAAGAATAGAAGTAATGATAGCTGTGCTCAGTTCTTGTTGAAATTCATTCATGATTAATTTTAGGAATTCCTTATCTTCCTTCATAAAGTAATATACCGCAGAACGATATTTGTGCCGCATAGAATGATTTTGAGTACTTTGATGCGTGTCTAAATGAATGGCAACTAAATCTTTTAATTCAATTAACTCAGCGTTGTAATGAACAATTACAGCTTCTGACAAGTTATCGATATTGCCTTGTGGTGCAATAAAACCCTGCTCTACTTTCGCAACACCTTTAAGTGCCATAAAAACTGCTTCGGTACACCAGTGGCAGCCACCACCAAAACCTATTTTACGCATATTTCGCATACCTTTCTGTCGGACAGAATAGCCTAAACTAACTCATTTAATTTTGCATATTGAAGCAACATAATAGTTTTTGAGTCATTAATCTCACCCGTAATAATCATATCCATAGCCTTTTCGAATTCCAATTCCAAAACCTCTATATTTTCCGTTTCATCTTCAGCACCACCACCTTCACTAATTTTCATGCTTTCATCGTATTCCCCAACAAATAAATATAGAATCTCGGTCACAGATCCAGGCGACATATAAGTTTGCATTACTTTTTTGACATTGCTGATTTTATACCCTGTTTCTTCTTCAGTTTCTTTACGCACACAGTCTGCAGGATTATCACCATCTAAAAGTCCGGCGCAAACTTCAATCATCATTCCATCATCATTACCATTCACATACGTGGGCATTCTAAATTGTTTTGTTAGCACAACAGTGCCTTTATTAGCATTATACAAAAGAATGGCAGCACCATTACCACGGTCATACGCCTCTCGTTGTTGGGTTTCCCAAGAACCATCTGGTTTTTGGTATTCAAAGGTGTATTTATTAAGGGTGTACCAATTATCGGATAGAATCTCTCTTTCTATATTTCGTACTTTGTTATTAGGCATATATAATTTCATTTATTTTAAAATACTCTTTTAATTTTAATTGTAAATGCTTCCTAAATCTTAAACAACAATTACTAACCGATCTCAATACTATGGCATTGTAATGAATGTAGTTCTAGGCCGTACTTTTTAGCATACCAAGATACAAACTACCAGAATTATCCATCATATTATGTTAGCATCGTTTATAAGTACTTGTATAATAGGAACCTATTGAACAATTCAACTTTTTAATCGTAACTTAAATTTTCAAAACCAAACCAATGAAATTATCAAATTCAATTTTTTGGAGCTCAGTAATAAGTTTTCTTTTATTTACTGCATGTTCTGGTCCGAAAAAGGAAGCCGCAACTTTATTAATACATGGTGGTCCTATTTATACCGTTGATTCGGTTCAAACAAAAGTTGAAGCTGTTGTCACAAAAGATAGTATTATACTTTTTGCAGGTAATCTTCAAGAAGCTGAAAAATACAAAAATGAACAAACCCAAATCATTGATTTAGAAGGAAAAACGATGACACCTGGTCTCATAGAAGGACATGGTCACTTTATGGGATTGGGGAATGCTGAACTAGAAATTGATTTACTAAATACAACAAGCTACCAAGAAATTGTAGATATAGTCGCAGAAGCGGTAAAAAATGTAGAACCTGGTGAATGGATTATTGGAGGAGGCTGGCACCAAAGCAAATGGGATACATTGCCAGCAGATGCTGTAAACGGATTTCAAAGACACGACTTGTTAAGTGCTGCAACTCCAAATAACCCTGTGTTTTTGAGCCATGCCAGTGGCCATGCAGGTTTTGCAAATGCTAAGGCCATGGAAATAGCGGGAATTGAGATATTGCCCAAGGATGGTATTGATAAATTACACGTCGAAGGTGGTGAAGTAATGCGCGATGAACTAGGAAGACCTACCGGAATTTTCAATGAGCGGGCACAAGGTCTGATCTGGCAGCATATTCCAGAAAGCACTCCCGAGCAAAATAATAAAGCATTTGAACTGGCGGTGGCAGCTTGTCACAGAAACGGTATTACTGGTTTTCACGATGCAGGTATCGGTCGAGAAACAATAGCATTGTACGAACAAATGAAAACAGCGGACAGAATGAAAGTTCGTTTATACGTTATGCTCACCGGGCGGGACAAAGAATTACTCGGCGAATGGTATGAAAAAGGACCGTTAGTAGATCCTGATAATTTAGTGACCATACGTTCCGTGAAATTAAATTGTGATGGAGCTCTAGGGTCACGTGGTGCTTGGTTGTTAGAACCCTATACTGACCGACCAGGACATTTTGGACATGAAACGTTACCTATGGAAATGGTTCTAGAAACTGCCTTAAATGGTTTGCGAAAAGGCTTTCAGGTATGCTCCCATGCTATTGGTGATCGTGCCAATAAAGAAATTTTAGACCGTTACGAAACTGCCTTTAAAAAATTGCCCGATTTAAAAACTGATCACCGATTTCGAATAGAACATGCCCAACATTTACATCCTGATGATATTCCCCGTTTTGCACAACTAGGTGTAATACCTGCCATGCAAGCCATTCATTTATCTTCAGATAGGTCTTGGGCCATTGACCGTTT